>JGI12298J13902_1000318_pt1 | contig 13527 bp, 15 predicted proteins | sample Passage260A_FD_13902 | JGI IMG/M metagenome (IMG submission 13902)
AATCAGCGCCAGGCCGGAGTAAGAGGTCAGATTCAGCTTCGCGGATTGACGGACTTCAAAGCGGGGCATGATCAGTTGGGTGAAGAAGGAAGATGCCGTATTCTATCAATAAATCATATGGTTGCAATTGATCGGGGACAGGTTTCCCACGGATTCAGGCCTTTGAAATCAGGGCATCGTTCCTACGACGCTATCCTCAAAAGTGCGGCAACTGTCGCGGTCGTAATCCCTTTGAAATCAGGGCATCGTTCCTACACTACCAAAGCGACAGGGGGGTCACGTACCCCAGTCGTAATCCCTTTGAAATCAGGGCATCGTTCCTACTGCAACCCCCTAAAAAATCTTTCTCCAACAACATCTTGCAAGAGGCGTTAGCCAAAATGGACACCCATCGCAGACTTATCTCCACAGTGGTCGCGTCGCCACGGCGACGCTGCCGTTGACGGGGCACGAGGGGGTTGCAGCGTGATGGTACCATAGGCGCAAAAAAGTTAACGCAGGGCGGCGAGCCACGCGTCGGTGAGTACCGCAAGGGCCGCATGGCGGTCGAGCGCGTCGGCGATGAAGCGCTGGTCGAAGTCGAGGACGCAGTGGGGGCAGGCGCTGTCGCACCCTGCCGGGCAGTCGAGGCGGCGTTTCGCAAGGAGAAAGAGCTGGTCGAGGTAGCGCTCGACGCTCGAGGCGTACCCTGCGGCGAAGCGGTCGTAGAGGAGGATCGAGCGGGAGCGTGTGCCGTTTTCGCTGCGCGCCTCTTTGGTGTCGCAGCCAAGCTCGCTTGCCTGGATGCCGATCAGTTCGGCTAGGGCGTCGCGCAGCGCCACCGCCAACGTCTGTGCGGCAACCGGGTCGCTCACCCAGACCCCGTCGAGGGTGCGCAGTTGGAGTTCGGCGACGTCGGTTACCGCCGTATGGCCAAGCGCGATCCCCTTCTTGATCTTCCAGGGGTTGTCGCTGCCGGCGCAGTATTGGTTGCCTCTACGCGAGCGGAGTTTGTAGTGGGGTTTGAGAAACTTTTCGGGGAGTTCTCCCTCGGGCGTCATCGGTTCGGCGCGGCCGCACTCGAGGCAAAGGGCGTAGCCGGTGCCGTGGATGCCGCGCGAGTGGTGAAAGAGGTGACCTGAGGGGGTGACGCGAAAGCGTCCCAAGTTGGGGTTGGGGAGGGGGTGCCACTCCCCTTGGGCGTCGACCCACGCGGGTTCAACGGGGACGAAGTGTTGCGTGGTGACGTCGTTCGTCGGCTCTTCAAAGAGGTCGACGGCAAAGCCGGCGGGCTCGAGAAATTCGCGTCGATCCTCAGGGGCGATCGGTTGGCCACAGGCGTGACACGCTTGGGCGAGGGCAAGGCTTGCGCTCGAGCCGCTCGCGCCGCAGTGGCGGCAGCGCCACGCCCAGCGGAGGGCATGATCAGTTGGGTGAAGAAGGAAGATGCCGTATTCTATCAATAAATCATATGGTTGCAATTGATCGGGGACAGGTTTCCCACGGATTCAGGTTCTACGTTAGATGCCAGATTTGGCGTTGCGTATGCTCACAGAAAATCGATAGCCGCAAGACTGTTTTTGGCAACTCATAGCCACTACAATTTCTCCTTCATACCGTAGAGGAGATTGCGCGTGAAGAACTGGATATTTCTGGCTGTTGCAATCTTTGGCGAGGTCATCGCAACTTCCGCACTGAAGTCTAGCCATGGATTCACTAGGTTAGTTCCTTCCGTTGTAGTTGTGGCTGGCTACGGGCTTGCGTTCTATTTCTTGTCTCTCGCGCTCAAGTCCATTCCGGTCGGTATTGCTTACGCTGTATGGGCTGGGCTTGGCATCGTGCTTGTGGCAGCTATTGCTTGGATTTTCCATGGCCAAAAACTAGACTTCTGGGCGTTCATTGGCATGGGACTTATCGTCAGTGGCGTCGCCGTTCTAAACCTGCTATCCAAGGTCAGCGCACATTGACCGGGTTGGCATCTAACTGTCAGGTCCCGGACGATTGCATTGATCCGCGACGTCGTGCATTATTCATAGGTCGCGAGACGATGCGTGAGCTGATCGAGGAACTACGGAGGCAAAAGTCATGATGGTTCGACTGCACAAGAACGCCACCACGACCCCTGCGACCCGGCGCTACATCCAAAGCTCGAACCTGCCGGTGAGGCGTCTTGCCCGGGAACTCGGGGTGTCGGAGGACACCATCCGACGCTGATCGAGACGCACCGACGTCGAAGATCGTCCGCACACGGCGCACCGTCTGCAGACGAACCTGACCCCGTTTCAGGAGGCGGTCGTGGTGGAGCTGCGCAGGACCTTGATGCTGCCTCTGGACGACCTGCTGGCTGTGGTTCGTGAGTTCATCACGCCGAACGTCTCTCGATCTGGCCTGGATCGCTGCCTGCGCCGCCACGGCGTCGGTTCGCTCAAGGCCCTGCAGCCCAAAGCGGAAAAGCCTGGGCACAAACCCTTCAAGTCCTATGAGCCGGGGTTCGTGCATCTGGACGTGAAGTACCTGCCGCAGATGCCCGACGAGGACAAACGCCGCTACCTCTTCGTGGCCATCGACCGGGCCACGCGTTGGGTGTTCGTGGCCATCTACCCGGAGAAGACAGCCGCCAACGCCCGGCGCTTTCTGAGCTCGCTCATCGAGGCGGCCCCCTTTCGTCTGCACACGATCCTCACCGACAACGGCAAGGAATTCACCGACCGCTTCATCACCCGGGGAGAGCGCACCCCCACGGGAGCACATGCCTTCGATGAACTGTGCCAGGCGCTCGACATCGAGCATCGGCTGACCAAACCGCGCCGCCCGCAGACGAACGGCATGGTCGAGCGCTTCAATGGGCGCATCAGCGAGGTACTCGCCACCCATCGCTTCGACAGCCGCGAAGCGCTGGAGGCAACGATTCATCGCTACGTCTGGCTGTACAATCACCACATTCCCCAGAAAGCCCTGGGGCATGTCCCGCCCATCGAGGCCATGAAAAGATGGTACGCAGAAAAACCGGAACTTTTCATAAAAGTGCCACGTAATCGTCCGGGACCTGACAACTAGAAAATAAGCACAATAATCCAAACTGCTGCTAATAAGATTAACGCTAGCATCAGGTCCTTCCTAAAAGACCACCTTAAAACTTCGCTCACTAAACTAGAAACTTTGTTTATGAGGTATAAGAGCCCAAAGTCATCCATCTACAAAATACGCCTCTGTGTGGGTGCGTTAAATACCTAGCAACCGGAACAAGTCAAGATAGTTGTCGCCTGATTCATGCAATCACCTGCCTTCTATTTCAGCTTGGGTAGAGTCCCGAACGACGCTGTCCCGTTCCGGGTTGAGCGTGACGGCCCCGATCGGTGTCCAGTCCCGTGTCTGCCCGGACCAGCGCGCCGGGTGACGTTCGCGGGCTTGAAGATAGGTCTGGTGCCGTGCCGCCAGGATCGCATGGTCTTCCCCGGCATGCCGTTGGGCGGGGGTGACGTAGCGCAGGCCGCTGTGGCGGTGCTCGACGTTGTACCAGTGCACGAAGTGCTGTCCCCACTGGCGGGCTTCGTCCAGGCTGGCGAAGCCGCGCGCCGGGAATTCGGGGCGGTACTTCGCCGTTTTGAAGAGCGATTCGACGAAGGCGTTGTCGTCGGACACCCTGGGGCGAGAGTATGAGGGCTTGATCCCCAGCCAGTGCAGCATCGCCAACACCGTGGTGGCCTTGAGCGTGCTGCCGTTGTCGCCGTGCAGCACGGGTTTTTCCGGCAGGGCGTGGAGGCCTTCGGCCAACGCGGTGCGCTTGAGCAGGCTCACCGCGTGTTCTGCCTCATCGGTGGCATGAATCTCCCAGCCGACGATCTTGCGGCTGTACAGATCCATGATCAGATACAGGTAGAACCACTGCCCCTTCACGTGGGTGGGCAGGTAGGTCATGTCCCAGCACCACACTTGTCCGGGGGCGCTGGCTACGTGCGTCGTCGGCGCTCGCGTGCGCTGCGGCGCACGGCTGCGCCCACGGTGACGGGTTTGTCCGTGGGCACGCAGCACGCGCTGAAAGCTCGATTCGCTGGCAAGATAGACGCCCTCGTCGGCCAGCGTGGGGACGATGCGCGCCGGGGGTTGGTCGGCGAAACGGGGCTCGTTGGCCAACGCCTGGATCCTCGCCCGTTCTTCGTCGCTGAGCGCATGCGCCGGCTGCGCACGCTTTGCCAGGGGCCTGCGGTCCCCCTGGCGCAGTCCTTCCTGCGCTTTCCAGCGCTGCAGGGTGCGCAGCGTCATGCCTGCGACCTCGCAGGCCGGGCGTAGGCGCGCGCCGGCTGCGTGTGCCTCATCGATGTGTCGGACCAGTGTTTGGCGATCTTCCAGGCCGATCATGCGTCCTCGTCCTTGGGGAAGATCGCTTCGAGCTTTTTTGATAGCACCAGCAACGCTGCCGCTTCGGCCAGCGCCTTTTCCTTGCGGCGCAGGTCGCGCTCGAGTTCCTTGATGCGACCCCGCTCGGCCTTCTTCTCCCGCAGAGCCTGCCGTGCGACTTCCTCGGGCTCATCGAGCGCCTGCAGGGCGGCGGTGCGCCATTGCTCGAGCGTCTGGGGATACACGCCATGCTCGCGGCACCAGGCCCCTTTGCTCGCCTCGTCCATCGCGGCGGTCGAGAGCACCGCTTCGAATCGGGCCCCCGCACTCCAGCCCCGCTCGCCAACGGGCTGGGAGAGCGCCTCGGCTCGCCAGCGCGCTAGCGTCGCAGCTGAAATGCTCAGCTCTCGCGCCAGCGTCTGCACCGCGACACTTTCTGGCGGCAACAGCCGTGCAACCGCCCTGTCCTTGAAGGACTGTCCGTATCTGGCCACTTCGTTCTTCCTTTGTCGCCCTCTGGTTTCAGGATCTATCGAGACGACAACTATTCTGACACAGAGGGCGGGTCAGAGGGTACGTCCCGTCCAACGCCGACCAGAAGATCAGAGCGCAGTTGCCCACTACCAGGTTCGGTGGCACCAGTGAGGTAAGGAATTCGACCGATTCATTGACCAGATTGCTGGCGGTGGACACCTTCACTGCTGCCAGTCATATGCTGGTCAGAATCTCCCGCTCCGCCAGATAGCCATTGCGAAACACTGGCCCGATACTCGTGTTCGTCTACCTACTTTGCCAGCATTCAGGCAAACTCCACCTTGACCGTCAGCGCAACCAGCCGCATAGCGTCAGTGCGCAACAGCTCCGACAACGAGACCTTGGCACCCTCTAGTAACGATAGGACAACAATGTTATCTTATCTCGTGGTGGCGCACGTCTTCTACTGTTTATCAGTTGGGGAAGACTTATTATTTAATCAGGGCAAGCCGCATTCTTTGATTTTGTAATCATTTTTCTAGAATAGTTATAAGGAGTAACTTATGAGTGATTGCGAAAAAAATGGACAGCAGGATCAATCACAAGAAAGAAAAATGGCAAAATTTTACCACCGTTTCCTTGCGCGAATGATTGATATCAACTTGATTGGGGCACTATTTCATTTATTGTTTTTTATTGTTTTATATTTATTTTTTCAAGAACATTATGTTTTGTTAGTAAAAGATGAGCGTAATTTGTATTTAGTCAGTATTACATTGTTACCATTAATTCTTGCTGTTGAATGTTCACTATATTTGATTTTTGGCAACACACCAGGAAAATCGTTGCTTGGCATAAAAGTGCTAACCTCTAATGGCGGTGAGCCAACAAAAGGCCAATACGCCCTAAGAACATTGTCTGTTTATTATAAAGGTCTTTTTTTTGGCATTCCATTGCTTTCATTTTTTTCGATGATTTACCAATTATACTGCCTTCTAGAGTATGGATCAACAACTTATGACAAAGGAAAGTTTATCGTAGATGGAGAAAAGACAGCATTATGGCGCACCCTTTTGGGGGTTATTCTATTTCTTTTTTTGTTTTTTATCTCGTTTATTATTAACGATATCTCATACCGGCTAGTATAGAAAATTATTTTCTTTTGTTGTTATCTTTTTTCTTTTTCTTGCAAAAATTCTATCTAAGATTGATAGAATTTTTGCAATTTTTTTAATTTAATGACTAAACAATGTCGCGATTAAATGTAAGATTCAATTGCCTCTAAATCACGCTTAGCCTGCGCCAATATTTGGTTTGCTTCATGCAAGCGAGGTTTTATAATGTTGCTCTTGTCAATCATGTCTTGCCGCAATCGCTGCAGTTCAAAAATCCCTTTATTGATAGCCATTTCTATCGAGCGTTTATGAGCTGCAATTTTAGCTCGTACTGCGTTCTTGTCCGCTTCGGTTACAGCGTTATCTTTATTGAAGACAAACTTTTTCTCACAAGAATCTCTCCAATTAACCATATTGCGAGTCAAGACTTTACCGAATCCTTTTACTGATATGACCCTCGACCATGTGACATCCGCTGCTGTTTCAATCCCGAATGATTTCAACGTTGCCTTTTTTGCTGGGCCAACGCCAGGAATGACGGCGTCATCAATAAAATGCTTTTCCAAAAATTTTTGTTTTTGTCTATTTTCTGCAGTTTTGTATAGATTGCTTATTTCTTTTTCCTCAAGCTCCGGGAGTTTTTTATATTCGATTATAAGTTTTTTCAACTCTTGTTTTTTCCCTTCGAACACTTTATGGCTAACTTCTTTTTCGATGAAGCCGATGATTCGATCATATTCTCTTTGTGCTTCTTCGAGAGCGCGCCGACGTTTAGTAAGTTCTTTGTCAAGTTCATCCGAACCATAATCTTTTGCTTTTATCCACCCCCACCATGCTCCACCTGCGAGGAAAATCCACCACTCTGGATAATATGAAAAGATTATAATCGCAATTACAACAATTAATATCCGCAAAAATAAAATGTCTCTTTTTCTTTCTTTTAGTCTCTCTGGTAACGGGGTAGGTCTAACAGTAATGGAATCAATGTTCGGTATTTGAATTTCAGGAGGCGGTAGCACCGATTCGATTGCTCTGCAGGCTCGTGCCAAGTCAAAGCCATTAATTTCAGATGGGTCATAACTTATTGTCAAAAAAAAGACTGCCCCAATAGCATCCAACGCACACCACGGACATTGGTTAAGGTGGTTTGGGTAGTGATGCATCTGGGTAACAGAACAGCGTTTCAATTGCTTGCGCAGGTCATCTAAGGCTGTTATCCATTGTTGAGCTGTAGGGCGGCGGTATCTGACTCCTTTTTCTGTAAACGCCCATGTGAACATATTTTGGATATAATCTGGAATAATGTTAATCGGAACAGATTTTGGTGGTGGTTTAAAACCACGTCTTTGTCCATCAGGTGCATAGGCATAGCGGAAGGCTTTAATATCGTTCTCCAACGATTCGCCAACATCATTTCGTAATGGGATGCCAGCGTAGGGATGCCGGCCAGAAAACAACAAGTGGAAGATTAATAAAGCCAGGCCGAAATTATCGTGGTTAATAGTACGTGGGGTTTTATCAAATGATGCCAATCCTTGGAGTTCTGGGGGAGTAAAATGTGGGACGCCAACTTTGCATAGGTGCATAGTACCGTTAGCGTTGATCTGAAAGGAATCGGTATCAATCAGCATTACTGTGCCATCATTACCAACCAGCACATTGCCTTGATTGACATCACCGATCACATGACCATGTTCGTGGATCGAAGCAAATGCCGCCGCTGTGTTCCGGGCGACAAGCAACAGAAAATCCCATGTGGCATATGGAAAATTTTGTTTGCGTTGCGCTGGGCTATACACCATATGGATCGGTAGTCGGCTACTGACTTTTGGCATCAGAAAACCAACAACCGGTCCGTTTGTGTTCTTATGTATGGTGTCTATGGGCCACGCCGCGAAACTTAGTAGCTTATTATCGGCGGTCAATGCCATGAAGCGCAGCTTTTCTTGTTTCTGCGCATCGGGTTGATGGTGTGCGTTATATAACTTCGCAACAAAATTATCGTTTTCGAGTACCTCGTAGACTGATCCTTCGCCACCTTTACCTAGTTCGCATCCTATATTGATGGTTCTACCCGTTCCTGTGACGAAAGTCTTCGTCATCGTTATCATCTCCGATCCAGAACGCGAGTGCTAGGGTCTTGTCATCGTCAGTACGTTCGTTGACAGCCGGGCTGTTCAAGAACCGTTCTAGCTCAATTTGCAATTGATCCTGTTGTGCCAAAGTTGCCTTGGCAAGGACAGCGAAGAAGTTCGTGAAAAACGGCTCATGGGGAGTGTTGTCCACAATTTTCATCGCCAAGCGTTGGATGCCATCAGAGAAAACTGCGGCTTTCTCTGGTCGGGAAGGGAATACTTTGGCCTCAAGAACGTCGATGGCATTTTCGTCAGTGACAAAGTTAGTCATATTGGCGTATTCCCCAGTCATCGGTTTTATAGGTGCTTCCAAGCCATTACCTATATCAACAACAATGCCGCCGTCGCCAATTTGCATCAGGAGCGTTGCGCTTTGGGATGCAACCACGCCTAAGAAAGTGCACGCGTAATCGCGAGCCTTAGCACCTTCACGCTTTGCTTTCTCATCAATTTTGGTTCGCACGGCTTGGATGCATTCCTTCGCCAAATCAACCGATATGGCACCATCCCCCTCGCGAGCGTAGCGTTCCCCGAAAAAAGCGACAGCGGCTTCTATCGCCAATTCGGCACCTTTACCCCCATGTGGAGCACTGCCAGCGCCATCGGTGACAAAGATCATCAGAAGAGGAGATTTCGAAGACGGATAGGTTTCAACTTGCGCGAAACAACTATCCTGGCAATCGGCACCGACCGCTTTGTGGGAGGTGCCGACTACCGAGGCGGAAATGATCAGCCACGTCATACCGAAACCGAAGCCCAGCCTCTCGGCGACTCCAATGGCACATCAGTACCCGGCGTCGACCGCGATACCGAGCGCAATGAGCTCGACAACCAACTGAACATATCCCGGAAACGCAAGCCATTGAGGCGAACCGGCTCCCGTACGCTGATTTGTCGAAGGATATCCATGTTTGCGCCTTGAACGCCAATAGCAAAGAAGGCAAAAGATTTCGATGCTTCTCCCTCCCGCACGGCAGCAGCAGCCGACTGCCATTCGTCGGTTGGAGCGCCATCGGTAATCAGGAATACCCACGGGCGGTAGTAAGGAATTCCGTTAGCACGATATTCTGCCTTGCGTTGCTGAATCAGGTCCAATCCCTGTTTGATTGCTGCGCCCATAGGAGTGTCCCCTTGAGCAGTTAGCGTTGGCGGATAAAAAGATTCTGCGCTTTGGAATTCCGAAGCAATCTGTACGGGGCCAAAAGTCACAATTCCGACTTCCACTCGCTTCATGGCTAAGGGGTCTGCCATCAATTCGTCTTTGAATGTGATCAATCCAGCGTTTAGTTCGGAAATCGGTTGACCTTGCATAGAACCGGACACATCCAGAAGCAGCAGGCATGGGCAACGCGGTTCTGGGTTGTCCGCAAAATTAGTGTTCTCAAAGGAAATTTGATCAAACATGACGGCTTCTCCAATTTGATGATATTGACAACAAAAATTTGAATTCTCTCAATCAAGAAGAATTAAGTATTACCATCCTCTCATACACACGCCTTCTATGGCACCGCTACTTTTGACGCATTTTGATCCTGGGCCACAGTCGATGTCGAACGAACAAGTGTTGCCGTACGTTTCGTTGGGATCGGTAAGAGAGCGGACAGGCTCTTCGTCGTACTTGTTGCCTGGGAACAGCCCTCCTGCGCATACGCCATAGAGTGCGCCGCTTGCTTTGAGACAGACGCTACCAGGTTGGCAGTCGGTGTCGAACGAGCAGGCATGACTGACACCGGTTGTCAGCGCTAGCCCAAGAAACAGAGCGATCGTTGCAAGCTTGGTGGATTTCATGTGCGTCTCCTTTTTCATGTCAAAGTTCTCTACTCCGTTTTATCGTTTTTGGCTACTGCGCTGCGGGTAGAGCGATGCCTGTTTGCCTCCAAGCGCAAAAGAACCGGATGCCAATGACTCGCCCATCGAGGCCTTCGGCAAGCGCTATCGTGATCTGTTGTGCTCCATGGGCTATCATGACCGCATGAAGCACTTCATTCGCGACACGATCATCCTCTTCTTACTCGCGTGGCTGGTAGCGCCGGTCGTGGGTTTGCTTTTGTTGCTGATCCTCTTAGCCTTCTTGGGTTAATGGCTCTTACTCGGCAACCGCGACACCTTGTTCAAGTCATTTCGTAACTTTTCACGATCAGCGGCATCGCTTTTTCCAGATCCGCCATCGAGCGCAGCGTTATTTCCAGGTCCCCCGTGCCAAAGTGTCCGATTTTGCGTACATCACGGGTAAATCCCGTTTCCAACGTCACCTCATCGGGGTTGAGCTTGACGAAAACCTTGACCTGCTGAGCTGAAGGGAAGACCTCGACACACGCAAAGTTCTTGATGCGCTTGAAGGCGACGTAGTACTTGAGCACTTTCTCCTGCACGTCGTCACCCAAGGCAAGAATAGCGCTTCGAAGTGCTTCGTAGAGATCCTTAGTCGGGCCGCTCAGGCTTTCCAGAACTTGTCCGATGGTCTTAGTCGCCAAGGCGGTGCCTACGCTACTTGATTGTTGCGTGGTCGCAGTGACAGCGGTAACCTGCTCGAGCATCAGCAGATCATCGCCGAAGAAGGCGTATCGGATCAGGTCGATGTTGCGGTTGATTTGCTCTACCGCGTACTGATCGTAACGGGAAAAATCTTCTGCGATGCAAACGAGCCGTGGCGACGACCAGTCGATGGCGTCCGTAAGCTCTGGGTATTTCTTCTGGGTCAGGAGCGTGAACTCGGCTTGGTGATCCATAAGCCAGTCAAGATAAAAAAGCCCCTGATTGATGACGTTTTCATTGACGTTGCGCTTGTACTCGATGATCACCGGGCAGCCATTCTCATCGATGCCAAGCGTGTCGATACGACCGCGGTGTTTTGTCCCAGTACTGTACTCAGAAGCGAGGAAGCGCACAGCGAGTAACGTTTCGAGATTGTGCTCGATCAAAGTTTGCAGCTTCTTCTCGATTGCTGCGGCCTTTTTCGGAAGCGCCTTGACTTTTCCGCTTTGAATTCGGTACAACTCGACGTCACTCATTGTTCACACCTTTCGCCCAATCATGACAACTCCGGCAGCCCCAACTCGCGCAAGAAAGCATTGTGCCGTTCGCGGGCTGCTGCGCTCTTTTCACTGAGGTCGCGAAGGGTACGGTGCACCTCAGCGAGATCGATGTCGGGCTCTTGGCGGGAAGTGCTTGCGTAGCGCGTGATGTTGAGATTGAAGTCGTTTGCCTTGATCTCGTCCAAGGAAACGCGACGGGAGACGAAAAGCGCTCCGTTTTCCAGGGTCTCGGACACCTCCCGGCGATACTGGTACGTATCGAGGATTTTTTCGATGTGTTCAGGAAGCAGCCGATTCTGGCGCTTGCCCTTCTCATAGAGCTCGGCGGCGTTGATGAAAAGCACATCGTCGAACTTCTTGCACTTCTTGAGCACCAGGATGCACACCGGGATGCCGGTGGAGTAGAAGAGATTCGGTGCAAGTCCGATCACCGCATCGATATTGTTGTCCGAAAGGAGCTTTTGGCGGATCTTTGCCTCGGCATTCCCGCGAAAGAGCACCCCGTGGGGCAGAATGATCGCCATCGTGCCTTCCTTGTGCAGGAAGTGAAAACCGTGCAGCAGGAAGGCGAAGTCAGCCGCGGATTTTGGCGCTAGACCGTAGTCCTTGAAGCGAAAATCATTGGCGAGATCCTCCGTAGGCTCCCAGCGCAGACTGAACGGGGGATTGGCCACCACTGCGTCGAACTCGACCTTCTTCGCCGGGTTCATCTCGTGTAGCAGCGGCCACTCGTTGCGCAGCGAATCGCCGTGGAAGATCTCGAACTCGGTGTCTTTGACCCCGTGCAGCAACATGTTCATCCGGGCCAGGTTATAGGTGGTGATGTTCTTTTCCTGCCCGTAGAGCTTGCCGACACCATCTTTCCCCATGCGTCGGCGCACGTTCAAGAGCAACGACCCCGAACCGCAGGCAAAGTCCAGAACGTTGCCCAACTTTTCTCGTCTGCCATTTGCCGGATCCTGCGCGTCCAACGAGACGATTCCGGAGAGGATGCTAGAGATCGGCTGCGGGGTGTAGAACTCACCGGCCTTCTTACCGCTACCTGCGGCAAACTGACCGATCAGATACTCGTAAGCGTCACCCAGAAGATCCCGATCCGTGGGAAATGCAGCAAGCCCCTTGTGGATGGTCTGGATGATGGTGCAAAGCCGATCGTTGCGCTGCTTGTAGGTCTTGCCGAGCTTTTCCGAATCGAGGTTGATCTCCGAAAAGAGCCCTTGAAAGCTTTGAGAGAAGGATTGGTTTTCGATGAACTTGAACCCCTCTTTCAGCGTGCTCAATAGCTCCGAATCCTGAGTGCGCGCTTTTTCCGCGATGCTGCTCCAGAGGAATTGAGGCTTGATCACGTAATGGACCTTGCGGCGCATCTGATCCTCGAAGACCTCGATGTCGCCTGGATTCTCTTCGTACCAGACGGCAAGCGGTGCGCGACGATCCTCTGCCGACAATTGCGGCCAGTCCGAGCCCAGCTCCCGTTTCGCTGCCTCCTCGTAGTTGTCGGAGAGGTAGCGCAGGAAAAGAAACGCCAGCATGTAATCGCGAAAATCGTCGGCGTTCATCGACCCGCGCAGCTGATCGGCAATGTCCCAAAGGACCTTGCCCAGGCGAATCTGGTCTTGTTCTGTCATGCTGAGATCTCCTGCGGGAAGAGTTGTTGCATCAGTCCTTTCTTGTGGGCCTTGAGGGCGTCGAGCTTTTGCGCTTGGAGTGTGATCAGCTCGTCGAGCGAGGAGAGGCAGTCGGCGATTTTTTGTTGTTCCTCTTTCTCTGGCAGCAACAGCCTCACAAGCTTCAGACGGGATGCGGAGATCCCGAGAACCTTAGCTCCCTGCGCCTGTTTTCGTATCTGGTCGCGAACGGAATCTGCTTGAAATAGGTAGCAGCCAAAACCCACAACTAGGTTGTTTGCTAGTTGCCTTGCGTGCAATGTGTGCAATCCAGCGACCACCTTCTCCGAGCCGACATTCACCACCTCAATTGCCTTACCGATATCTGCAAGATCTTCGGAAGCATCGGCAAAGACGATGTCTCCAGGGACACAATAACAATCATCTTCGAATTCATTTTCGAGCCCAACGATGAACGGAACTCGCTCTCGCTCTATATCGAAAAGAGCGTGATATTTGGTGTGAATATCTCCGTAGTGGATGTTTCTTACTGCGCCTGAGTTGTAAGTCAGACGCTCACGTGAGAACGATTTAGTTGGAATTAAGCGGTATACCTCCCCCAACCGCTTCACCTCCCACGGCCCTGCATCGCGGAACTCGGGAAAACGCAGCCGAGGGGTAGTCTCGCCCTCGCGGGGGAAGAGCTGCTGCATCAGGCCCTTCTTGTGGGCCTTTAGGGCGTCGAGTTTTTGCGTTTCGAGCTGAATCAGCTCATCAAGCGAGGAGAGGCAGTCGGCGATTTTTTGTTGTTCAAGTAATGAAGGGACGTGGATTGTGTATAGTT
>JGI12298J13902_1000368_pt1 | contig 12549 bp, 9 predicted proteins | sample Passage260A_FD_13902 | JGI IMG/M metagenome (IMG submission 13902)
GGAAACCCTCGGAAAACTAAAGGAATATGTGAAAAANGGCGGNACTTTGGTCATGACTTATTTGAGCGGCCTCGTCGACGAAAACGACTTGGTCTACCTGGGCGGATGGCCGAAGGAACTTCAGGAAGTTTTCGGGATCACTCCCCTTGAGATCGACACCTATTACCCGAAGGATAAAAACTCCGTAACCTATGAAAATAAAACTTTTGTCGTAAAAGATTATGCGACGGTCATCGAAAATCGAAGCGCGGCAGTTTTAGGGGAATATTTGGAAGATTTTTACGCCCATACGCCGGCAATCACCGTCCATCCCTTCGGAAAAGGAAAGGCTTATTTTCTGGGAGCGCGCCTGGAAGCGGCTTTTCATCAAGCTTTTTATGGCAATTTAACGGAGGAATTGGGGATTAAACCGCCCGTAACGGTGAGGCACGGCAAAGGGGTTTCGGTGCAAGTCCGCCGGGATGAGGCCCATGAATATGTGTTTGTGATGAATTTTACGGAAGAAAAACAGCCGGTCGCATTTGAAACCGAATTGAAAGATCTGCTTACCGGCGAAACCCTTTACGGTGAAACGGTTTTGGAAAAATACGAGGTGAAAATTGCGGAACGGTCCCTTTCATCGAGATAATTCAAACCCGGTTGCGGGACCACCTTCCTAAAGCTTAGGTGGGGGTGCGAGATGGAAAGGAAACGTTTAAACATCAAAAAAATAAACGTCATTATGGCCTCCGTTGTTTTGCTGTTTTTCAACAGTTTACAGCCAAACGGTTTTGTAAATGCGGCAGGGATATTGGATCAAACCGAAGACAGTTATTTAAAAAACGGCGGGTTTGAAACGGATTTTTGGGAAGATCATTCTTGGCAAATTGAAACAGATAAATGGGATTTTTTAGATATCCGACACTTTCCCTACGGAAACGATCCGTATATCGAACCGGATGAAGGGAATTTCGCTCTCAAGTATTGGGTCAAGGATTCGGCCGAAGGGACGGGTTCTTTTACCATCAAGCAAACGATCGATAAACTTCCGGCAGGATATTATGAACTGTCGGTGAGGATCATGGGCGGGACGGGCGATGAAGCGGGTGAAGTGGCCCTCTTTGCGGGGGAAAGTATAACCAATGCTGCCGTTACCAAAGGCTATAACCAATGGGAGACGATTAAGTTGAAGTTTGAATGGAAGGAGGACCAACAGAATATTACTGTGGGTGCCGCTGTTTCCGGTAAGCCGAACGCTTGGGGATACATCGATCATTTTCGGTTGGTGAAAGTCCCGGAACCTGTACAGGCTGATCTATTTGTGGAGCGAGTGGACGGCATTAGTAAAAATTTTATTAAAGGAGCGGATGTTTCCAGCATCATCGCGTTGGAAGAGAGCGGGGTAAAATTTTATAACTTCAAGGGAGAAGAACAGGATATTTTTCAAACATTGGCAGAGGCCGGGATCAATTATGTCCGTGTACGGGTCTGGAACGACCCTTATGATTCCTCGGGAAGAGGCTACGGCGGAGGAAATAATGATCTCACAAAAGCGATCAAAATCGGGCAAAGAGCGACCGCAAACGGGATGAAGATTTTGGTGGATTTCCATTACTCGGATTTTTGGGCGGATCCGGCCAAACAAAAAGCGCCAAAAGCCTGGTCAAGTTTAACTTTTGAAGAAAAGAAAGAAGCTTTATATGAATATACAAAAGAAAGTCTGCAAGCTTTAAGGAATGCGGGCGTTGACGTCGGAATGGTTCAAATCGGCAATGAAACGAACGGAGGTCTTGCGGGGGAAAAAGAATGGCCAAAGATCTGCGAATTGTTTAATCAAGGAAGCAAAGCCGTCCGGGACGTCAGCAAGGATATCCTCGTCGTTTTGCATTTTACCAACCCCGAGGTTCTCGGCGGATACGAAACGATTGCGGAAACATTGAATAAAAACCATGTGGATTATGATGTTTTTGCAAGCTCCTATTACCCGTATTGGCACGGTTCGCTGGAGAATTTGACGGCCGTATTAAAACATGTGGCGGACACGTACGGGAAAAAAGTGATGGTTGCGGAGACATCCTATGTCTACACGTACGAGGACGGAGACGGCCATGAAAACACCGCTCCAAAATCCGGTCAAACATTAAACTATCCGGTCACCGTTCAGGGACAAGCACATGCGATAAGAGATGTGATCGATGCGGTTGTGCAGGTGGGCGAAGCAGGTATCGGCGTGTTTTATTGGGAACCCGCTTGGATACCGGTAGGTCCTCCGGAAAATTTGGAAAAAAATAAAGAAATCTGGGAGAAATATGGGTCGGGTTGGGCCACCCGTTTTGCTGCCGAGTATGATCCTGAAGACGCGGGCAAATGGTACGGGGGAAGCGCGGTTGATAATCAGGCATTGTTTGATTTTCACGGCCATCCGTTACCTTCCTTGAATGTTTTCAAATATGTGGATACCGGGGCAGTAGCCCCTTTGAAAATTGATGAAATAAAAAACATTTATTTAAGTGTTTATGAAGGGGAAAAAATTCCTGTCCCCGAAAAAGTATCCGTGGTTTACAATGACGGTACGGAAAAGTCGGAAACCGTCGCATGGGACGAAGCGGCGATTGAAGATGCGGTCCGGAAAGGCATTGGCCGATATGAGATACGGGGGAAAGTCTTGGGAATTTATAACGTTACCATGTACCTGGAAATTAAACCGAAAAATTATGTTTTGAATCCGAGTTTTGAAGAAGAAGACAGAAGTATGTGGAAAATCACATACAGAAACGGCACCTCTCCCCATACCGATTTTTTGAACAAGGCTTCCGATGCAAAGACGGGGAATTACTCTTTGCATTTTTATTCAGACCAAGCGGTGGATTTTATGGTGGAACAGACGATTACCGGATTGGAGCCGGGTTATTATAACTTCAATTTATTCCTGCAAGGTGGAGACGCGAAAGACGCAGAAATGTACATTTTTGCCGATACGGGCGAAAAATTATACAAAACGGGGACTTCCGTCAACGGCTGGGCAAATTGGGTGAATCCGGAAATTAAAGGGATCCTTGTTTTGGACGGTACGGTTACAATCGGGGCGAGCATTAAAGCCGGAGCCGGCGCCTGGGGAACTTTGGACGACTTCTATTTATATCGGGTCGGGGATTATACGCCGGACGGGGAAAAAGGCGGACAGGGAGAGACCGGGAATCATGGAGGAACGGGAAACGGCCAACAGGAAAATGCAAAGGATGAAAAAGAGGAACAGGGAATTTTAGTGCCTGATAAATTCGCAAGGGGACATCATCCTGAAGCGGAAAGCAACGACCCGGCTCGGAAACTTCCGGAAACCGGAACCAGCCATTTTCAAATATTATTGGCGGGAGCGGTGGTCTTATTCACGGGTGCCCTTTTATTCCTGAAGGCAAAAAGATTATCCGGTCAAAAATCTTAAATAGGCCGTATCGCGGCATCACATGATGATAAATAAGACGGCATTTTCGGGATCGATTGATAGGGTGTCTGGCAGTAAGACACCCTTTTTGTCAGGAGAGAAAAATTTTAAATGTTAACATTTTTTGAACGGCTGAAGCTATAATTTTAGTAAAAGTTAACTAAAATATTGATAAAATGATAAGTTTATTTTACTCTTAACTTAGGAATATTGATTAAAGGAGCAGGAACGATGAATGTGGAACAACTCTCGCGTTTATTCAAAGAAACCTTTGCCGCCGATCACTTCCGCTTGTTTTTCGCCCCCGGCCGGATCAATCTGATCGGGGAGCATACCGACTATAACGGCGGATACGTGTTTCCTTGCGCGATCACCTTCGGGACGTACGCCCTGGCGCGGAAAAGGAACGACCGGGTGTTTCGCATGTACTCCGCGAACTTTCCCGAACGGGGGATCATCACGTTCGATTTGGACGATTTGGCGTACAAGAAAGAACATGACTGGGCCAATTATCCGAAGGGCATGGTAAAGATGCTGGCCGATGCGGGCCATCCGATCGATGGCGGCGCGGACGTCCTGTTTTATGGAAACATCCCGAACGGGGCGGGGCTTTCTTCTTCCGCATCGATTGAGATGGCGACGGGGGTCATGCTGGAAAAATTGTTCGGCCTCTCGGTGGATCGGCTGGAATTGGTAAAGATCGGAAAGAAAGTGGAAAACGAGTTTATCGGCGTAAACAGCGGGATCATGGACCAGTTCGCCGTCGGCATGGGAAAAAAGGATACGGCCATTCTGTTGGATTGCAACACCTTGAAATACGAATATTATCCCATCCGCTTGGACGGCTGTCGGATCGTGATCATGAACACGAACAAGCGGAGGGAACTGGCGGGCTCGAAGTATAATGAGCGGCGGAAAGAGTGCGACACGGCTTTGCAAATTTTGCAGCGGCACGCCGACATTCAAAGTTTGGGGGATTTGACTCCCGAACAGTTTGAAGACCTGAGCCCCCATCTGACGGATCCGGTCGTCCGCAGGCGGGCGAAGCACGCGGTTTATGAAAACGCAAGGACGATCCGGGCGGCGGAGGCCTTAAAAAGGAACGATTTGCAATTATTCGGCCGGTTGATGAACGAATCCCATATTTCCTTGCGGGATGACTATGAAGTGACCGGCCCGGAATTGGATGCGATTGTGGAAGCGGCCTGGGAGCAGGAAGGGGTTTTGGGGGCGCGCATGACCGGAGCGGGATTCGGCGGATGCGCCATCGCCATCGTTGAAACGGAACAAATCCCGTGCTTCATCGAAAACGTCGGCCGGATCTACAAGGAAAAAATCGGCTATGAAGCCGCTTTCTATCATGTTACCATAGGGGATGGAGCGAAGGAATTGGCTGCCGGAGAATTTGATCTGGTTTGAATTTTTGCCGAGGGGAAAATCCTTCCCCTCTTTTTCGGCCAAGTCCTCCTGTTTGTGCAAAACCCTCCTCCCGGCCGAGGAAACACGGCCACCCGGAGATGGAACAGCTTTGCGCCCGCATCTTTCACAAATTCTTGGACTTTATCCCCTTTTTTCCACATGCGACAGAAAGGAAAGGTGATCCATTTGAGCATCCTGGTCTTAGGCGGAGCCGGATACATCGGTTCCCACTGCGTTTACCAGCTGATCGACGAAGGCTACGATGTGGTTGTGGTCGACAACTTCCAAACGGGCCACAGACAGGCCGTTCATCCGAAAGCAAAATTATATCAAGGAGATATCCGGGACCGGGACTTTTTAAAGGATGTTTTTAAAAAGGAAGATATTGAAGGGGTCATCCATTTTGCCGCCAACTCCCTTGTCGGCGAGTCGATGAAGATCCCGCTGGCCTATTACGATAACAATGTGTACGGCACGCAAGTCCTGCTCGAGACGATGATCGGGGCGGGGGTCAAACGGATCGTGTTTTCTTCCACCGCGGCCGTTTACGGGGAGCCGGAAAAGGTGCCGATTACGGAAGATATGCCGACCGTTCCGACCAATACCTACGGGGAAACGAAGCTGGCCATGGAAAAAATGATGAAATGGTGTGAACAGGCCCACGGCTTGAAATATGTTTCCCTCCGCTACTTCAATGTGGCCGGGGCAAGATCGACCGGGGAAATCGGCGAAGATCACCGCCCGGAAACCCATTTGATTCCGATTATTTTGGAAACCGCCCTCGGCAAGCGGGAGCATATTACCATTTTCGGGGACGACTACCCGACGAAGGACGGGACATGCATCCGCGATTATGTCCATGTCGAAGACCTCATTGACGCCCATATTTTGGCGCTCAAGTACTTGCAAAAGGGCGGAAAAAGCGATGTGTTCAACCTCGGAAGCAGCCGAGGCTTTTCCGTCAAAGAAATGATCGATATGGCAAGGGCCGTCACCGGAAGGGAAATCCCGGCAAAAATCGGGAAAAGGCGGCCGGGCGACCCGAGCGTGCTCATCGCCTCGTCGGAAAAGGCCAAAAAAGTACTCGGCTGGAATCCGACAAGGACAAATATCGAGCGAATCATTCAAGACGCTTGGCGCTGGCATTCCACCCATCCGGACGGCTATCGGGAATGAAGGTGTCAAGATGAACATCGAGCAAACGATCCAGCGATTGATTCACGAATGTTTAAAACGGGGATTGTTGGATGAAGCGGATGAGATCTATGCCAGGAACCGGGTTTTGGATCTCCTTCATTTGGAGGATTTTCGTCCCGAAACGTCGGCGCCGGATGCCGCTTGCCGACCGGAAAAGGATCTCCCCGGCGATCCGGATCTGATCATCCCCTTTTTGTTGGAGGAAATTGTCCGATACGCATGCCGGAAAGGAATCATCGAAGATTTTTTCGATGCCAAAGAAATCTTCGCGGCAAAAATCATGGATGCTTTTGTCGGCAGACCGTCGGAAATCAACCGGAAATTTTACCAAAAATACGAAGAATCGCCGGAAAAGGCGACCCGATATTTTTATGAACTGAGCAAAAACAGCAATTACATTCAAATGAGCCGGATCAAGAAGAATATCCGTTATCGGGTGCCGACGGAATTCGGGACGCTGGATATTACCATCAACCTGTCGAAGCCGGAAAAGGATCCGAAACAGATTGCCAAAGAAAGAACGGCCCCTTCCGTCGGGTATCCGAAGTGCGTCCTCTGCGTCGAAAACGAAGGATATGCGGGGCGGGTCGGTTTCCCCGCCAGATCCAACCACCGGATGATCCGGATCCCCATCGAAAACGAAATGTGGTATCTCCAGTATTCTCCGTACGTTTATTACAATGAACACTGCATCCTATTGTCGCGGGAACATCGAAACATGAAAATTTCCCGGGAAACTTTCAAAAGATTGTTGGCTTTTGTTGAAAGGTTTCCCCATTATTTCCTCGGATCCAACGCGGATTTGCCGATCGTTGGCGGCTCGATCTTGTCCCATGATCATTATCAGGGCGGCCGCCATGTTTTTCCGATGGAGACCGCAGGAGCGGATTTTTCCTTCACCGTCAAACATTTTCCCCGGGTGGAGTGCGCCGTCATCAAGTGGCCGATGTCCGTCATCCGGCTCCGGGCCGACCGGAAAGAGGATCTTGTCGAGCTGTCCGATTATATCCTGAAGAAGTGGAAAGAATACAGCGATCCGGAAGCGGACGTGCTGGCCTTTACCGGGGATGTCCCGCATAACGCGATCACGCCGATCGCCAGAATCCGGGACGGGCGCTATGAAATGGATTTGGTTCTCCGGAACAACCGGACGAGCGATGAGCATCCGCTTGGGATCTTTCACCCGCACGCGGACGTGCACCACATCAAAAAAGAAAATATCGGCTTGATCGAGGTCATGGGATTGGCCGTGCTGCCGGGAAGGCTGGCCGGCGAGCTGAAGGAAGTGGAGAAGTATCTGCTGGGCGAGCCGTGCGAAATCAAGGAATACCATCGGCCCTGGGCGGAAGAATTAAAACGGAAATACGGCACGGCGGTTTCCGCAGGGGATGCGGAAAAAATTGTAAAACTCGAAGTCGGGAACAAATTCATCCGCGTCCTCTCCGATTCCGGCGTGTTTAAGCGGGATGAAAAGGGGAAACGGGCGTTCCGGCGGTTTATCGACCATTTGAATGAATAAGGCGGCGGGCGGAGCGGTCCGGGAAGAATGGGCCAAGCCGGCCGGATAAAACGGAAAAATTTCGTCCAAATCGGGAGGATGAAGCGGGGAAAATGGGCCAAGCCGGGCGGGCCAAATGTTGTTTTCCGGCGTTCCCGGCTCGCGGTTCTCGGCTTTCCCTTCGGCATTCCCGGCGCACCATGCTTCGGGGAAAAACATCCGGATTTTTTTGCCGATCCATTAATATGGAAGGAAATGAGGAAGGAAGCCCTGTTTTCGGTCCGAAGGCGGTTTTTGTCATGCGGCGGAGCCCCGTTTGCCGTCATCTGTCGTGAAAATTGTCATTTCCCTCATCCATCGCCTGTCCCCCGGTTTCCGGCGGTCAAGCCGGCCGGGAGGCGCGTTAACGTTTCCCTTCGCCGGCCGGCGGCTTGGCGGCATCGATGGCCAGGCGGGAACTTTTCGGATGCGGGGATCTTTTGCCGACGGAACGGGAAGAAACGGAGATTTTCGGGAAACCCTATCGAAAGGAAGGAAAAGGGATGAAGATTACAAAGCAAACATTCGGAGAAGTCGGTCATGAACCCGTCTATGCTTATACGTTGGAGAACGACCGCGGCATGAGGCTCACCTGTTTAAACCTCGGATGCACGGTGACGGAAATTTTGGCGCCGGATAGGGACGGAAATTTGGAAAATGTCGTGCTGGGCTTTGACCGGGTGGAGGATTACCTCCGCCGTAAAACCTATTTCGGGGCCATTATCGGCCGGATTGCCGGAAGGATCCGGGGGGCGGAATTCGCGTTGGACGGCAAGACCTATACACTCCCCGCCAATGAGGGGAACAACCATTTGCACGGCGGGATCAGGGGCTTCCATGAACGGATTTGGGAGGCGAAACCGGTCGAAGAAAAGGACGCGGTCGGCGTCGAATTTACCTATTTGAGCAAAGACGGAGAGGAAGGGTATCCGGGAAATTTGCAAGTCCGCGCTGTCTATTGGCTGACGAACGAAAACCGCTGGATCCAAAAAATCACCGCAAAAACGGACAAAAAAACGATCGTCAATTTGACCAACCACAGTTATTTTAATTTGTCCGGAAACGGGAAAGATCTTATCTTGGATCATGAATTGACATTAAAAAGCGACCGGTTTTTGGAATTGGACGAGGAATTCCTTCCGACGGGGAAAAAGCTGGAGGTGGAAGGCACCCCCTTTGATTTCCGGAAGGGAAGGAAAATTTTTGACGGGACCGTATCCCGCCATCCGCAAAATCTTTTGGCCGGAAACGGGTATGATCATCCGTTTCTCCTGTCGGAAAATCTGAATCAAGAGATCGTCTTGCGCCACCGGGAAAGCGGCAGGAAATTGACCGTTGAAACGAACCAACCGTGCGTCGTCGTTTACACCAGCAATGCGTTGGGAGAAGATTTTGCCATTCAAGGCGGCGTCCCGTCGAGAAAATATTTGGGGATTTGCCTTGAGACCCAAGGGTTTCCCGATGCCGTCCACCACAGCGATTTTCCGCCGGTTGTCCTGGAACCGGACGGCCGGTACGAGGCGCTGACCACGTACACGTTTTCGACGGAATAGGCGTTCCCCTTTGGCCGGCGTTTTTCGGCCTAGTCTTGAGCGTTCGGAAATGAAATGAGGGATCGAAATGGCAACGATTAAAGATATTGCCGAAAGGGCCGGGGTTTCCATCGCGACGGTGTCCAGGGTATTGAACTTCGACACGACTTTATCCGTCACCGATGAAACCCGGAAGAAGATTTTTGAGGCGGCCGAAGAGCTTTCCTATAAAAAACGTTCGGCGAAGAAGACGAATCATTACAAAGTCGCCGTCGTCAGCTGGTATACGGAAAATGAAGAGCTGGAAGATTTGTATTATTTGTCGATCCGCCTGGGGATTGAAAACCGCTGCAAACAGCTGAGTATTGATACCGTCAAATATTTTTACCAGGATATGAAATCCGCCAATTTTGACGATGTCCACGGATTGATCGCCGTCGGCAAATTCAGCCCCGGCCAGGCGAAGAAGCTGAAGGAGCTTTCTGNGAACATCGTTTTTGTCGACTGCAGCCCGGATGATGATGCCTACGATTCGATCGTGATCGATTTTGAAAAGGCGACGATGAAAATCATCGATTATTTCCTGGAAAAAGGCCATAAAAGGATCGGCTACATCGGCGGCCGGGAAACCTTTAAAGACGAATCCGGGGAAATCACCGACCTTCGGGAAAAAACCTTCATCAGGTATATGAAAGAAAAGGGGTTGCTCGACCCTTCCGTCATGTACTACGGAAGATTTAAAGTAAACGACGGGTACGAGCTGATGAAACAGGCGATCGCCCAGCACGGGGAAGATCTCCCGACGGCCTTCTTTGCGGGCAACGATTCGATCGCCATCGGCGCCCTTCGGGCGCTTTTGGAGGAAAACATCGATGTCCCCGGTCGGGTCAATGTGATCGGCATCAACGACATCAGTGTGTCGAAATATATTTTCCCGCCGCTGACCACTTTAAAAGTGCACACCGAATTGATGGGCGAAACGGCGGTGGACGCCTTGCTGGAACAAATTCAAGGCAGAAAAATCCCGAAGAAAATCTTCATCGCCACCGAATTAGTGGTAAGGGGAAGCAGTTTTTAACAAGTTGAATAGTATGGGATAAGGGGATGCCCCATGCGGCCGTTTTTGCCATGGGGCGTCCTCTTTCTCATTTTGGATAGGAAGCTTAGCTGTTTTCTTCATCCTTTCGACAACCCTTCGGCCGATTCCGTTTAACCGGAAATCCCGCAAAAGGAAGAGCGGCGGAAGGGCCGGTTTCAAACATTTGACAAAAGCCTGGAATGGGGCTATACTTGAAAACAAAATTTTGGTTTTTTGGGATGTGGAAGAGACGTGATTTTGACCGAACGGCGGAAACAATTTCTTCGGAAGCTGGTCGACTTGTATCAAAAAACAAATGTTCCGGTTCATTATGAAACTTTGGCAAAATATATCGGCGTAAGCAAATGGACGGCCTACGACATCTTGAAAGAGCTTGAAAAACTTGGTTATCTGATCCGCGATTACGCCGTGAATCCCGGCGAGGCGGGACGTTCCCAGATCGTTTTTCTGCCGACGGCCAAAGCTTCGAGCCTGTTCGAGCAAGAACGTTCGGAAGAAATCGATCCGGACGACTGGCTTCATACAAAAACGAAGATCCTTGAGCTTTTGAACAGTTTAAAAAGCTCCAGCCTCAGCACGGCCATTCAAAAGGTGCTGGAGGAGATTCCGAAAGCACAGATTCGGATGGATTTCTGCGCATACATCATCGGCCTTCTCCTTGTTTATCTCCGCAAGCTTGGCGGAAGGACCGAGGTGCTGATCAAAAATCTCGTCCAAAACGCGCCGACAAAGGATATGCAACTGACGATGTTTGTCGGGACGGTCCTCGGCAGCATTATTCAAACCATGAATCACGAACTTGGCGTGGAAGTGACAAATTTGGCGGGACGGTATTTGCAATCCATTGCCGACCTTTCCCATCGCGAGAAAGAAATTCTTTCCGATTTTCTTCATGAAGCGCTGGCATGACCCGGTCAACGGGGAAACCTTCATTTTTTTTCGTTAGTTTTTTGGTCTTTTGGGTGTATTTGTGTTTTTTGTAAAATTAGAAAGAACGGATGAACTCAAATAAACAAAAAAGGAGGTGGTGACGATGATGAAAAGTCTTCTCGATTTCTTTAAGGGGATCCTGAAATCCTTCAAAAACGTCTTTCGAAGAAAATAAGGTTTTTAATCCTTTGCGCCACTTCTCTAACCGTCCATCAATTGCACAGGCAGGTGATCGATTTGCTTGCCCTTTTTGGAAAATTTGTCGTCAAAAGCAAAGTTTTCATCATCGTTCTCTCCCTTGTGCTCATAATCCCCGCCCTGTTTGGAATATTCAAGACGAAGATCAATTGCGTCAGTTTTGCCTGATATTTCTTTTTCTGAAAAAATCGAAAAGCTGTCGGCCGGTCTCTTTTAACTGCGTCAGGGTTGACATTTCGACAACGGAAGCCCATCATTTTCATAACAGAAGCACATCTTTAGCGGAGGACAGATTTTCGCCATGAAAATAGGATTCGCCTTGGGGGGAGGAGCGGTCCGGGGACTGGCGCACATCGGCGTGTTAAAAGTGCTGAAAAAATATCAAATCCCGATCCATTTTATTGCAGGCACCAGCATGGGCGGCGCCATCGGGGGGCTGGTTGGCGCCGGTATCGACATCGAAGAAATTGAAGCCTTTATTTTGAACACGCCGTCCTATCGGATGGTAGACCTTGGAATTCTAAAATCCGGAATTTTCAGGGGGAACAAAATCTACCGTTTGCTTATTGATTTTTTAAGTCAAAAAGGGCTCGGCGATATTCGGATAGAGGATCTGCAGATTCCTTTTCGGACCGTGGCGGTCGATTTGATAAAGGGAGAACGGTTTGTTTTTGACAAAGGGAACCTCAGTTTGGCCATTCGGGCGACCACATCGGTTCCCGGAATTTTCTCCCCCGTTTATTATCAAGACAAAGTATTGGTGGATGGGGGACTGTTAAATAACCTCCCGGCCGATCTCGCGCGTGAGGCGGGAATGGATATCGTGATTGCGGTGGATGTCGAAAGGGAGCATGAAGAGCATGCTCCCCGGAATATTTTTGATGTGATCTACCGTTCCTATATGATCATGATGACCGAACAGCGCCGGGCCAATCTCAAATATGCGAACGTCGTTTTTCGCCCGGAAGTCGGGCATATTTTGGCCTTTGACATTAGCAAAATCCGCGACTGCATGGAAGCTGGCAAACGGGAAGCAGAGCAAAGGATTCACGAAGTCCTGGCGCTGCTTGATTGAATAAATAAGGAAGGGGGCATCGCCAATAGGATGGTATGGAAAGGGAAGTTTGGCCAGCGCTTATACTGATATTCAACATGGATTATTGGATATTACCGGATTGGTAGAAAAAGATGTGGAACAGGCGAATGTGAATTCAGG
>JGI12298J13902_1000369_pt1 | contig 12546 bp, 7 predicted proteins | sample Passage260A_FD_13902 | JGI IMG/M metagenome (IMG submission 13902)
CCAGTCGCCGAAACCGTCGGTCCAGCGGTACGCGGACAGTGGCGGGTACAGTGCCGCGCCGAGCATGACGAGCGCCAGCAATGCGCCCGCAGCCCTGGTAGGCGCGCGGCCGAGGGCGTCGCGCAGGCGAGGCATGGCGAGGACGATCGCGGCGGCACCCGCAACCGCGAGGATCGCCCAGACCTGGAAGTACACCTTGAAGACGGTGTTCATCCGGTCGCCGAAGGCATCCTGCAGGAACGCGACTTCGGGTACGAGCACCAGTGCCCAACCAAACGCGAGGAGCGCCCCCGTCGCGCGCATCGTGGGCTCGGCCGGCGCCCGGCGCAGGAGCAGCAACAGGAGCGCCAGCGGAATCCCGATGAGCCAGAGCGCCGCGAAGCGTGCCAGGGTTCCGACCACCATGGCGACGGGCACGGCCGCCAGGAGCAGACCGCTCACAGGACGCCGCGACTGTGGGGTGAGGATCCATAGGGCGGCGATCAGGAGCGCGGTAATCCCGAGGAAGAGGCCATAGATCGTTAGGAGCGCCGTCGCTGCGCTGCGTGGCCAGATGACGATTCCGACGGTTCGCACGAGCCGCCCGACGACGGGAAGGTCGGCGATCCAGGCAGGGATCGCATCCACGCTGGTCCCGATAGCGGGGGTGTAGCCGAGCGCGAACGGCAGCGCGGTGAGGAGCGCCGCGCCGACGAGGACGGCGAGCGCCACGAGTGCGGGGCGGAGCTGGCACCGGCCCGCCCCTAGGAGCAGCCCCCCGCACGTGAGCGCCAGGGCGGTTGGGAGATCCCAGGAGTTGATGGCGTAGAGTGCTCCGGCGACGATCCCGCTCGCCGCCAACGGGAAGAGGAGCGGTCGCAGTCCTCCACGAGCTCCTCCGCTCGCGCACAGGGAAAACAGCCCGACGGCGAGTCCGATCGTGGCGATGAAGAGTGGATAGGCCAGGACGTGCGGGTGGAGATCTCCCAGGACGAAGGAGAAAGCGGGAAACTCGTTGATCGTCGGTCGGGGCCCGCTGGACCCCGGCACGCCCTGGTCAACGATGACGCGCGATGCCTGCCATCCGACCCCGCTCCACCAGCCGGCGTCCAGCGTCGCTCGCGGGTTTCGAAGGAAGCGAAGCGGCGTCTCCAGGTTGCCGATGCCGACGAGCAGGAGCGCACCGAGGATCCCGCCCAGCCAGGCGGTGCCACGACCACCCGTGGCTTTGCCGAGGCGCGCAGCGCGAACGAGGTTGGCCGCGGTGCCGGCGGCGGCGACAGTGGCGTAGGCGAAGGTGGTCGCGAGGCTAAGAGTGAAGGCGACCCCAGGACCCGAGCCTGACAGCCGAGCGAGTGCCGCCATCAAGACATATCCCAGGTAGTAGTAGTTGATCGGCTGGCCGGCGAACCACGGGTCAGGCGGCGGCATGTCGGTCGCGCGGATGGCGCTGGCCAGCATCGCCATGTCCATTGGCTTTTCAGTGTAGGCCGCGTCGGGGTTGAAGCCGCGGAACACGACATAACCCAGGAATAGTACGAGTGTCGACGTGGGCCAGAGCAGCACGGTGCCGATGTTTCGCCTAAGGTAGGGGAGGATTTCTCCCCGGCGAATCTCCCATGCCCAGAGGGCAGCGCCGACCGCCAGCGGGATCGCGACCAGGAGGGTGTTGGTGAAGCGCGCGATCCCGGCAGCCGCCAGCCACCACGGTCCGGCCACGGCAAAGAGGAGGCCCAACGGTCCCGCGAGGCTCAACCCGCGGTCGGGCAACGCCGGGCTTGCCCGAAAGACGATCGGGTAGAGCAGCGCGCTCAACACGAACGCGACCCCGTACCAGGCGAGGCCCTGGGTCAGGGCGTCGATCACGCTCATGACGCCCCCCGGGAGGCCAGCGGCGGGAGGCTGGGGACGGGGAGCACCTCGTAGATCCGGGTGTTCCCCGATTCGAACACGAGCCTGAGATCAGTGCCGAGCATCTGGTCGAACGCTGCCAATCCCTCGGGCGAGGCGTACGGCTCAGCCGGCTGCGTCGCCCCGGCGAAGGGCGCCTGGATGATCGTGTGGCGCTCCACGTCTCCGACGATGATGTAGCGTACGCCGTAGCGGTGCAGGAGCGCGCGCTTCTCGTTCACATCCGTGCTGGTGTAAATGCGCCGGACGTCGAGCAGTCGCTCGTCGATCTCCGGCCAGGGCCGCTGCTGGCGCTGGTGGCGATCCCAGCCGAGCACGTCCGGCAGGCCGGTGGCGGCCGCGATGCGGCTCCCGTTGCCGCGGTATGGCCCGATACTGGCTTCCAGGATCACCGGAAGGCCTTGAGTGTGTTCGCGGAGCCAGCGGATCGCGTCGTAGTCCCCGCTGAAGTCGATGGGCTGTCCCGCCGCGTTGAAGATCCACGACCCCCGCATCCAGGCCAGCCCGTCAAGTGTGGGTGTGGTGGGACTGCCCGGCATGTGTTCGGCGAGCCGGGTGCGGGTGGCGAATATGGGATAGGCGAGGCCGGCAAGGACGAGCACTACCGCTCCCGCGAGCGCCGCGCGAGCCACCAGAACCTGCACGGTGTGTTCTACCCCTCGCTGCGGCCGACCGCGGGCCTTGGGGTGGGCGATCAGGCCGATCGGGCTGGACACCGTCCCCGAAAGCACGGCCCGGATCAACCAAGCCATTGCGACTGTGGCGGCTAGCGCGTAGAGGGGCCAGCTCTCGAAGTAGAACTTGAAGACGGTGTTCATCCTGGCCCAATCCGAGCCGCTCAGATCGTCGACGACGTAGACGAGATCCACCCCGAATCCGATGCCGACGGCGGCAGCTAAGGCGAGCGCTGCCATCCCCGCGCCCGGGCGATCGCGCAGCCGGACCCAGAGCGCCGCCGAGACCGCGAGCGCGGGAATCAACACCGCAGCGGTCGGCCGGACGGGGGCCAGACCTCCTGCCACGACAGCCAGGAGCGGCAGGACGGGCCGGATCGCCGTGAGGCTCCCGCAACTGACCAGAGGAACCCCGAACCCCATCACCGCCGCGCCGAAGAGTGAGATCGCGATCCCACCGATCGAGAGCCACCTGAGCGGTCCGAGCACGAGGACCACGATTGTGTACCCGGCCAGGGCAGCCACGACGGTCGTCAGTACGACGAACATGTCGACCGGGGCACTGTCATGCGCCGCCGCACGCACCGCGTAGTGCCGGACGGCGAAGGTCAGGCCCGCCAACGCCACGATCCCGAGGAACGGCCCGAAGTGGACCAGGTACTGGGGCAGCGCTGTCCCCTCCGTGGTACGGGCGACGCCGCTGACGAGGACGACAAAGCGGCTGAAGAATGGCTCGAACAACCAGCGAGCAACGATCACGAGAGCAGCGCACTGGAGTACGGCGAAGCCGACGGTCCGCCACGGACGCCGCTTGTTCCGGAGCGCGGCGGTCACGAGCACGGCGCCCGTGAACAGGACGGTCAGCGGGAGGTCCCAGGAGTTGATGACCGCGATCGATCCGCCGGTCAAGGCGGCCGCACCGCTCCAGAGCCACGGCCAGAATCCTCCGCGGGTATCTGGCGGACGCAGGAGCCAGGCATAGAGCAGCGCCAGCAGCAGGAGCATGACTGGTAGTGCCAGCAGGTGGGGGTGCACGTCGGCCCAGAGCAGGCTGAAGTACGGGAACTCGGTGATAGCGTAGTCGACGACCCGGCTGCTCTGCCAGTAGTCGACGCGCAGCGAACGGGTCGCCACGATCTGGCCCACCGCGTCGAGGTTGCCCATCGCGACCAGCAGCACGGTCCCCAATACGCCGCAGCTCACGATCGCGCGGGGGTGCTCCAGGCGCAGCGCGCGGCTGCAGAGCGCCGCGGAGAGGCTGAACGCAGCCGCGGTGACCAGACCCGCGAGCGTGGCGGCCGCCAACTGAAAGCCGATCTCAGGAGGTACGCCGGTCAGCTTCCACAGCAGGGCCATCAGGTAGAAGCCGTAGTAGTAGTAATTCATTACACCGCCGGCGAACCACGGGTCATACGGCGGGAAGGTGGCGCTCCGCCCGATGGCACTGATGTAGGCCATCTCCATCGGCTTTTCGCCGCCCCAGTAGGTGTGCCAGAGGTCTGGATTCAGGGAGCGGAGGAACAGAAAGAACCCGAACCCGACGAGGAAGGCCAATTCGCTGGCGATGATCACCGGCCGACGTCTGCGCACCTCGTACAGCAGGGGCGGCAGTTGCCCGCGGAGCCCACCCCAGGAGGCGAACGCGGTCAGGACGACCGCGACGATAATCCAGGGCAGCGTGAAGCGGCTCACGCCCAGGCTGGCGCCGATCCAGACGAGGTAGCCGACGGCGACGAGCCCGACGGTCCGCGCGAGACCCCAGCCCAGGTCGGGGAAGGCGCGGAGCAGGAGCAGCGTCGCCGGCAATGTCGCAAGGCCCAGAAGCGCGAGCGCGATGAGCCAGACGACGGTAGCGGCCACGCTGTTCCGCGTCAGTCTGGCGGACCACCCAAGGTCTTGCGCTGCCTGGCGCTGCCCGGGCGGCATGCCGTCCAGCAGGTAGGCATCCGGCCGCTCGCGAGTCGGCCACCAGGGCTGTGCCAGTGCCCAGGCGAAGCGATCGCGTAGCTCCTCGGTGGAGAGCCGCTCCACCTTCTTGTAGATGCGCACCTCGGGATGGTCATAGACGCGGAAGCTCTCGTCGGCAGCTTCGTCCACGATCGTCACGGGGCCGAGCCGCGGGTAATTGGTGCCATGGTAGACGAGCTGAAAACCGAGCTGACCGGTGTCGAGCAGGTGGTAGTACTGCTTGTAGACCGGGTAGCGCCAGGGCAGACGCGGGATCGAAGCGGAAAGCCGGTCGCTCGAGAGCACGATGTAGTCGGCCTGCGCCAGTTGATCGACAAGGTAGGCGAAGGCTGATTCGTTGTGCCGGTCAGCGTAGAGGTCGAGCGTCAGCGTGCGGTAGGTGTCCGGCGGTTGGCCCGTGACGGGGATGGGCAACGCGTCGTCCCAGTACTCGGCGGTGAGCGTCGCGCCGGGTGGGATGTTGCGGTAGATCCACTCCGATGCCGCGACGCGTGGGTGCGTCTGCGTGTAGATCGCCTCGAAGGCCAGTGCCCAGGCGGCGGTGCCGAGTACGACGAGACCGACCAGGCACCAGGTGACGGCCCGGCGCCATCGGTGGAGCTCGTGGCGCGAGGCGAGGTCCGTGAGCCAGGCAGCGGCGAGGATAACGAGTGCCGGGACGATCGGGGCCATATAGCGCAGGAACTTCGCCTCGGCGGTCGCCACGAGTGCGAAGTACGTCACGACCCAGGTGACCAGGAGGATGTCCCCCGGGGAACGGTGACGAAGCGTTCGACGAATCGCGGCGAGCGTGCCGGCGATGGCGGCGAGTCCGAGCAGCGGGCCAAGGCCCCAACGAACCAGATTGTCGATCTGGTACACGCCCCGCGTGGTGCCGACGAACTGGCGGGTGAAGGGCACGTCGAATCGGCCGCTAACGATCTCCCATTGGGTCAGCGCGTCCTCGATAAACGGGCCAGGGCGCCACAGCGCGTACGGCTCGAAGACCGCAAAGACCAGCAGCGCCGCCACCGCGGCAGCCCCGAGGCGGATCACACCCGAACGCTCGACAAACGGCCGGCGGGGGCGTCCTTCCGGTGCCAGGGCCGCGACGAGCACCGGGACCAGGAGCGTGACGACGCTGACCTTCGTCGCCAACCCCGCACCCACCGCGGCGCCGGCGACCATGGCCCAGCCAAGCCGGCGCGTCTCCCACAACCGTAACGCCGCGAACAGGGTCGCCACGGCGAAGAAGGTGATCCAGGTGTCGGTCGTGAAGAAGTGGGCCAGTTGGATCAGGATGACGCTGGTGGCGAGCAGGATGCCCGTGAGTGCGGCGACCGCTCGCCCGTAGACCCGGGCTGCGAACGCCATGGCGAGGAGCACCGTGGCGGTGTCGAGGAGTGCCGTTAGGGGACGACCTACGGCTGCGACGTTGCGATAGGCGTGGTAGTCAACGCCGGTCAGGTGCCCCGCAAACCACCCCACGATTGCCACGACGTAGAGGGGCAGGCTGCCGTACGCGAAGGACTGGGGCCTGCCGTCGGCGTCGTCGGCGCGAGGGTTCAGTGGGCTCCGGGCCGGGTCGAAGATGACTGAGAGGTCACCAGCCGAAGGGACGTGGATGCGGTCGCTCACCACGATCGCGATGAAGCGCTCGTCGGGGTGAAGGTACCAGCCATCATCCCAGTTGTGACCGAAAAGTCGCAGGCCCAGGGCGAGGGCGAGGATCGCGCCAACAGCGATATACCAACCGGCGCGGGGAGCGAGCACGTTCCTCATTGCTGCGAAATCATAACAGCGGGACCATACCAGGACAATCGGGCCGTTGACCCCCCATTGGCGGGAAGCCTATACTCGGGCGGCGGGTTGGGGTGGCATCACAACCCACATCCTCGACGATGGGAACTCGCTCATGCGCACACTCAAGGTGATCGTCGGCGGTGAAGGTAACGTCGGGAAGACCTCGCTGATCCGTAAGTATGCGCGGGGCAAGTTCAGCGAGGCCCGCAACATCACCCTGGGCATCGACATCACCACACAAGAGTTCACCATTGACGGCGAGACGGTCCGCCTGGCGATCTGGGACATTGAGGGCCAGGCCGGGAACCGGCCGAACTTCTACATTGGGGCCCAGGCCGGGATGCTGGTCTACGATGTGACCGAGCCCGCCTCGCTCCAGGCCTTGATCGAGTGGCATGCCCGCTGCGTCCGGTATGCGCCGGATGCGCCGCTGATCATCGTCGGCAACAAGATCGACCTCGGCCTCGTCTTCCCTCCGATGTGGGGCCGGGTGCTGGCGCGGCATCTCGGAACACCGCACGGGTTCCTCTCTGCCAAGACCGGCGAGAATGTGACGCAAGCGTTCACCCTCTTGGCGGAAGCGGCGTACCGCCACGCGCGCGCCGCACAGCGATAGGCTGCCATGGCCATCTCCGTCGTCTTCCTCGGCTCACCGGCATTCGCTGTCCCCTCGCTTCGAGCGCTGGCTTCGGATGCCCGGTTCACCATCCCGCTCGTCGTGACCCAGCCGGATCGTCCGGCGGGACGCGGCCGGCAGCCGCGCCCCCCGGCGGTTAAGGAGGCCGCCCTGGAGCTGGGTCTACCTGTCTTCCAGCCGGAGACGCTGCGCGACCCGGATGCGGTCGAGCAACTTGCGACCGTCGCGCCGGACGTGATGGTGGTCGTCGCGTATGGAGAAATCCTGCGCCAGGTGGTCCTCGACCTGGCACCCCACGGGTGCCTCAACGTGCACCCTTCGTTGCTTCCGCGGTATCGCGGTTCGTCGCCGGTGCAGGCGGCCATCCTGAACGGCGACGCGGAGACCGGGGTCTCGATCATCAAGCTCATCAGACACATGGATGCCGGCCCGATCGTTGCCCAGCGCCGCATCCCGCTCGACGGGACGGAGACCGCCGGAACCTTGTCAGAGCGCCTCGCCAACCTGGCGGCGGAGATGCTGCCGGACGTGGTAGCCGGCTGGGTCGCAGGGAAGCTGAACGCTGTGCCGCAGGACGACGAGGCCGCGACGTATACCCGTGAGCTCACGACGGCGGGCGCTCGGATCGACTGGCGCCAGGACGCTGCGGCGATCGAGCGTCTGGTGCGGGCGATGCAACCGTGGCCCAAAGCCTGGAGCTTTCTCGAGGGCCGCCGGCTGGCCATCCTCGCTTGCGACATATCCCAGGCGGTAAGCACCGAACCCCCCGGCACCATCAATCTCACAGCGCAGCCGCCTCGAGTTTCCACCGGTTCTACCGACCTCTTGCTCCTTCGGGTGCAGCCCGAAGGAAAGCGCGAGATGTCGGCGGAGGACTGGGCCCGTGGCGTACGGCTCCCTCGCGGTGCGCGGTTTGCGCCGGTGGAGGAGGTGGGGGAGGGGAGCGGCCCTCAGGCGGGAGCGTGAGCGCGCATGGCGGATTCGGTCCGTGCCGCGTTGATCAACGAATATCGCCAGCGGCAGCGGGAACTCGCCCGCTCCGTCGTGGAGCGACCGCTCGCCACGCCCCCGCGCCTCATCGCCGCGGTCGACGTCCACCTGCGCGGAACACAGGGCGTCGCCGCAGCCGTCCTGTGCGCGTATCCCACGCTGGAAGAGCTGGCCCACTACGTCGCCTTGGGACAGGTTCCCTTTCCGTACATTCCAGGTCTGCTGTCCTACCGCGAGGCGCCGCTGTGCCTTGAGGCCATTAGGGGACTGCCTGAGTCACCCGATCTGATCCTGGTCGATGGGCAGGGACGTGCACATCCACGCCGGGCCGGGATTGCCTGCCACCTCGGTGTTGAGCTGGGTCTGCCCACCATCGGCGTGGCGAAGTCGATCCTGGTCGGCCGCCATGAGCCGCTTGGGGATGAACGGGGGAGTGTGGCGCCACTCGTCGCGGACGACGAGGTGATCGGCATGGCCGTCCGCACGCGCGCCGGCGTCACACCGGTCTACGTCTCGGTCGGCCACCTCGTCACGCTGGAGGACGCGGTCGAATGGACGCTGCGCACGACGACCCGCTACCGCCTCCCTGAGCCGTCGCGCCGGGCGTACCGCCTGGCGCAGGATGCCGCTCGCGCGCTTCCATCCAACGATTCCCGAGACTGACGGCGCCACCGACCTTCGTGGTCTATCCCGGTGTAAGCGACATCCTCACCCTCCGGCTCTGCGCCAGGTCAGAATACCGACGATTCTCAGCGTGCGAGTTGCATGTCATCGTATGACAGGGATACGTCGCCCGCCAATACCCGCAACAAGTTCGACTTACCCGCGCCGGTCGGACCGATCACACCCAGAGCCTCACCTGCGGTGGACATAATCAGCTCCATCGGTGTTGTGTGATCACATCGCTGGCCGCCAGGGTCGAGTCCCGCGGGAAATCAGGCATGCCGTCGATCCTCATGCGCTGGGATCATCAAGCGAGGTGGAGGGACGCGCTCAGGCACTGGCACCGGGGACCTAGGAATTCAGGATGGGTCTAGCGTGGAACTCTGGATATCTCGACCGTCGTCCGTTGCGCCGCGTGTCCCTGGCGAACGACGCGCTCTGCGGGCAACCTATACCAACGGTGGCTCACGGGTTCCGGCCGACAACGGACAGGGATCCGCGGACGGCACAAGGGATGGTCGCTCAGTGCTCGCGGACACCTGAACGCGCTCCTGGCACCTGCACGAAGCCACGATCCCACTTACACCCGGCGCGAAGCCGGCGGGATGGGCGGAGATGTCGGCGCCGAGGCGGAGCAATCATCGTTGCGGATAAGCGCACTTATCCGCATGTGCTCGTGGGCGCAGGTTCAGTGTGATTGTGTCGAACTCCCCGGACCCGACGGCACGGACGTCAGTGATCGGCAGGCGATTGACACCGCACGTCCCCAGCACACGGATCGAGGCGATGATGTCAGGAGCGACCGTGGCGAACAAATGCCGGGCTGGGTTTCCACCTGCCGCAGGAAAACCGCGGGTGCACGAGTCGCGTCGCCGAGTCCCGAGTACGTTTGACCGGTCCAGTACGCGAGCATCCGCCGGCTCGCGTCGTCCCAGCACAAGACGTTTCCCGCTACCTGGCCGTCGACCAAGATCCTTCGAGCACGTGCCGTGTCGCCCTGCGGGACCTTTGACCAGTCCACGCAGTCGTCCTACCAGTCCCGCGCGCGGAAGCCTGCCATCGTCGACCGGATGAATTCGTGCAGTTGTTGGACTTCGCGCCGCTGCGGTTCGTCCAGCCGCTACCTGTCAGTGTACAGTGCGCACAACGGCAGAGCGCTGGGTCGCGCTGCGGCGCGCTTGGGGGAAGGACGGGCGGTGGAGCGCTTTCTGAAGTGGCTGTTGCCCGCCCTGATCGTCGTCGAGATCGTCCTGGTCCGGGGCGGTGTGCTTTCACTCGGGCAGGCGGTGGCGATCGTGGTCGCCATCGAGGGCGGGATCGCGCTGATCGCCGCGCGGCAGGCGATCGTCGCCGTGCGACGCTTCCGCGCCGGGCGGCGCGACGGAGTCGATCCGTGGACCGCCGCTGAGGACGCGCTGACCGTCGTTTTCCCGCGGGTGATGGCGCGATTCATCGTCATGGAGCCACGCGTCTGGATCTGCCTCATCCGCTGGGTCACGCGGCGCTACCGTTACGATCCAGACGACTTCCCGTATCACGCCGGCTCCATCCTCGGCATCTTTCTCGTGGTCATTCTCTTCACCACGCCGGTCGAGATCATCCTCTTCGAGTTGCTGATCCCCTGGGCCTGGCTCCGCTGGATATTGCTGATCCTGGCCATCTACGCGGTGGTCTGGGCATTCGGCCTGTACGCCTCGCTGGTGGTCCTCCCCCACCGCCTGGAACCTGAGGGGTTGCGTGTCCGCTATGGCGTCCTGAACGAAGCGGTGATTCCATACGACCGGATCGTCGGTCTCGAGGAGGAGCAGCGCAAGACACCTGACGGTCGCGAGGGTCTGATTTTCCCCGAAGGCGAAACGGGGGTGGCCTTTCTCAGCATCGGCGGCCGCACGCATCTGAGGATCGAGGTAGACGAGCCCGTGCGTTTCCGAACGTTCACAGGTCCCTCGCGGCCGATCAACGTCTTGTCTGTCGCGGCGAACCACCCGGATCGGCTCGGTGCCGCGCTGCGCGAACGCCTCCCGTCCCGCCGCCGCGACGACCCCGACCCCAGCGAGCGCCGGGCAGCGTGAAAGGACGCTATACTAGGCAAGCATGTGCCGATTGGTCGGTATCGGTGGAGAGCGGGCAGGACGCCGCTCGGTGCGCCCTTGCCCCCACCGGGCACGGGTGATGCGCGGCGGCCAGTGGTAAGGAGAGTACGCGGCGATGGCGATGTCAGTGAAACGGAAAGTTCGCGGTGGTGTGGCGCTGATCAAAGCCCTCGAGGCGCACGGCGTCCGCACCACCTTCGGTATCCCCGGCGTGCACACCCTCGACGCATACGACGCCCTCTACGACAGCGATCATATCGCCACGATTCTCCCGCGCCACGAGCAGGGTGCTGGGTACATGGCCGACGGGGCCTATCGTGCCACCGGCAAGCCGGGAGTGGCCCTCATCGTCACCGGTCCCGGTGTCACCAACGTGGTGACCGCCGCGGGTGAGGCGTTCGCCGACAGCTCGCGGGTCGTCGTCATCGCCACCAATCTGGAGCGCAAGTACCTCGACTCGCTGGAGGGCAACCTCCACGAGATGAAGGACCAAATGGGCGTGATGCGCCCGGTGACGAAGTGGGCGCACCGGGTCATGTCGGCGAAGGAAATCCCGAGCGCCGTCGCTGAGGCATTCCGGCAGGTGCAGTCCGGGCGCGGCCGACCGGTGTACCTCGAAATCCCGATCGACGTCATGGCTGAGGAGGTCGAGATCGACGAGCTGCCGGTTGGCGAGGGTGAGCGCACCGCTCCCGACCCGGCGCAGGTCGCCGAGGCAGCCGATCTGATCGCCGCCGCGAATCGGGTCTTCATCTTCGCCGGTGGGGGCTGCGACGACGAGGAGGTCTCTCCCCTGCTCCGCGAGCTGGCGCACGAGCTGGGCGCGCCGGTGTGCACCTCGCTCATGGGCAAGGGTGCGATCCCGGAGGACGACGACTACGCCGTCGGCGCCTTCGGCTACCGCTGGTCACCGAACAGCCCAATCGTGCCGCTCATGAAAGGCTCCGACCTTACCATCGCCATCGGCACCGGCCTTGGAGTCCGCACGACGGCGCAGGGCACGATGCCGCTCCCGACGCCGCTGATCCACATCGACATCGACCCGCATGAGATCGGACGGCGCTACCCAACCGCCGTGGGCATCGTGGCCGATGCGGCGCTCACACTGAAGGCGCTGCTCGAAGCGGTGCGCGCCGGGAAACGGCCGAAGGGGCGCTGGTCGACCGAGGAGGTCCGGGCCGCACGGGAGGCCAACTTCCAGCCGGCGGACGAGCGCGCCGAGCGTTATGTCGCTTACCTGCGGGCGCTGCGCGAGGCGACACCGCGCGATGCCATCGTCACCTGCGACATGACGATGATGTGCTACGAGGCGGTGCGCTACTTCCCCGTCTACGAGCCGCGGACCTTCACCTTCCCGCGCGGGTTTGGGACGCTGGGGTCGTCGCTGCCGACGGCGTTGGGTGCGAAGATCGCCCGGCCCGACCGCAAGGTGGTGTCGCTGAACGGCGACGGCGGCTTCCAGTTCACGATGCAGGAGCTGGGTGCGGCCGCGCACCACCGAATTCCGGTCACGATCGTGATCTTCAACGACAGCACCCATACGGCGGTCAAGGTGGCCCAGCGTGAGTCCTACCCTGGCCGCTACATCGACGTCGATCTCGTGAACCCTGACTATGTCAAGCTCGCAGGGGCCTACGGGATCGCGGCGATGCGCGCCGAGTCCCCGGCCGCGCTGAGTGAGGCGCTGGCGTCCGCGCTCCAGCGAGACGAACCGGTGTTGATCGACGTGCCGATCAAGCTGGAGCAGTACTAGGCCGCCTCACGCGGCGCCGATCCCGTTTCGATCGAGGCTCCGCGCGCGAGACCTAGCGACGTCTGCCCCCGCCGACCCGCTCAGGATCGGCGGGGG
>JGI12298J13902_1000376_pt1 | contig 12484 bp, 7 predicted proteins | sample Passage260A_FD_13902 | JGI IMG/M metagenome (IMG submission 13902)
CCGGCCCATGGGGTGGCGGCGAGGACGACGAACATCGCGGGCGCGGCGAGCACCGCGGGCAGCGGCGGGACCTCACCGTCGAGCCGGGCCAGCGCGGTGGCGAACTCCCCCAGGGTGACCGCGGCGAGGACCCCCAGGCCCACCACGCCGACCAGCCGCCGCCGGGACGCGTGCAGCACGGCGGGCGCCACCGAGCTCGCGGAGAGCAGGCAGACGATCGAGGGGGCGAGCGTGACGAAGAACGTGCCCGCCTCCTCCGCCCGGGTGTAGGCGTGGCCGAGCAGGACCACCCAGAGCAGGCTGAGGACCGAGCCGGCGGCGAGGTAGGCGTCGATCGCCTGCCCGACCGGCCCCCTGGTGTACGCCGCCGGCCGCACCGAGACGCCGACGCCGATGGCGAGCAGCAACGACGCCACCGGCATGAGCAGGTCGGCGAAGGTGAGCACGAACGGCGTCCCCTCGGCCACCGGCCGGAGCAGGGTGCCGAGGATCCACATGACCGTACCGGAGGTGAGCCAGCGCCAGGCGCCGGGCGCCCGCCGGTCGGCGAACCGGGAGGAGGCGGCGAACAGGAGGGACACCGCCGCGGCCAGCCCGGCGGCGACCCCGGCGCCGGTGGTCACCGCCGAGGAGGCCTCACCGCCGGCCAGAGCGGCGCTGAGCCAGAGGACGCCGATCCCGGCCGCGGCGAGGAACGGGACGGCGCCGCGCCGCCGGCCTCCCCGCGCCGCGGACTCCGTGTCCGTCGTCTCTGACGGGCTGGCCGTGGCGTCGTCGCCATCGGTGGGGTGCGGTGTCACTGCCCCTCCCGTATCTCGACTCGGCCCAACTCTCCCCGGTCGTCAGTGTGCGCACAGCAGCTGATCACGATGCGGAACAACCGCCGAGTCGTCACCGATCTGATAACCGGCTGTGCACGATGAGTTCCACCGTACGCACCGCAGGTCACGGGGCAGCCACGTTCCGGAATCCTTCGCGGTGCGATCAGTAATGCCCGGTGATCATGTTATCGAGCGGCCGACCGGAGAGAAATCGGACGACCTGATCGCGCACGAGGGCGCGCATCCGCCGCCGCGACGCCGGGGTGCTGCCGGCGACGTGCGGGGTGATGAACACGCCGGGCGCGGTCCAGAGCGGGTGGCCGGGCGGGAGCGGCTCGATCGGCGCCACGTCGAGGGCGGCGAGCAGCCGGCCGCGGTTGAGCTCGGCGAGGAGCGCGTCGGCGTCGACGACCGAGCCCCGCGCGGCGTTGACCAGGAGGGCGCCGTCCTTCATCCGGGCGAGGAACTTCGCGTCGACCATGCCGGCCGTCTCGGCCGTGGCCGGGACGACCAGCACGACCACGTCGGCCCGCGGGAGCAGGTCGGGCAGCTCGTCCACGCCGTGCACGCCCTCGGCCTTCCGGGCGGTCCGCGCCACCCGGATGATCTCGACGTCGAACCCGGCGAGGCGGCGCTCCACCGCCTTGCCGATGGACCCGTACCCGACGATCAGGACGGTGGAGTCGGCGAGCGCGCGGGTGTGGTGGTAGTCCCACTTCTGGCGCGCCTGCGCGGCGGCGAAGTGGGGGAACTCCCGCAGCACCGCGATGATCGCGCCGACCACCCACTCGGCCGTCCCCGCGTCGTGCACGCCGCGCGCGTTGCAGAGCGTCACGCCCTCGGGCACGTGGGGGATGTAGGGGTCGACGCCGGCGGTCACGGTCTGGATCAGGCGCAGTCTCACCATCCGGCGGAGCAGTCCGGGGATGTCCGGCGGGGGGACGAGCGGGGGCACCCAGACCTCGACCTCCTCGGGCGCGCCGGGGAGCGGCCCGCGGCCGTCGTAGATCAGGCACTCGACCGGGGGGATCCCCTCCGGGAGATCGGAGAGCGTGTCGGCGATGTCCTGCGATGGAACCCAGATCTTCACACCCACCAACCTAGGCCCCGCCGGCGGGAAGCAGGATGGAGGGGAGCAAGGAGGGCGTCATGACAGGTCACTGGGCCGAAGATCCATACCGGCCGGGCGGCGCGCCCGGTGCCGTACGGCGGGGACGCCACGGGCCGGTCCCCGGTCCGGGCGGGCGGCGGGCGCGCCCGTTCGCCGTGGTGGTCGCGCTGGTCGCCGTGCTCCTGCTGGGCGCCTGCACGGCCGCGCGGCAGGCCGAGGGGCCCGGCCCGGCGCCGCCGCGCTCCGCGTCCCCGGCCGCCGGTTCACCGGCCGGGCTGCCGGCCGCGCCCCGCGTGCTCGCCACCGGGCTCGCGGTGCCTTGGGGCATCGCGTTCCTGCCGGAGGGCGACGCGCTGGTGACCGAGCGGGACACGGCCCGCCTGCTGCGGATCACCCCGCAGGGGAAGGTCACCGAGGTCGGCGTGGTCGAGGGGGTGTCGCCGAGCGGTGAGGGCGGGCTGCTCGGGGTCGCGGTCTCCCCCACCTACCCCAGGGACCGCTTCATCTTCGTGTACGCCACCACGGACCGGGACAACCGGATCATCAGGTACCGCTACGACGGCCGGCTCGCCGACCCCGTCGCGATCGTGACGGGCATCCCCAAGGGCGGGATCCACAACGGCGGCCGGCTCGCCTTCGGCCCGGACGGCTACCTGTACGCCTCGACCGGCGATGCGGGCGAGGCGTGGACCGCGGCGAACCGGGACTCCCTCGGCGGGAAGATCCTCCGCATGACCATGGACGGCCGGCCGGCGCCGGGCAACCCCTTCGGCACGCTGGTCTGGTCGTACGGCCACCGCAACGTGCAGGGGATGGCCTGGGACGACGAGGGCCGCATGTACGCGACCGAGTTCGGCCAGAGCACCTTCGACGAGATCAACCTCATCGAGAAGGGCCGGAATCACGGCTGGCCGGAGGTCGAGGGGGTGGGTGACCGCGCCGGGTACGCCGACCCGATCGTCACCTGGTCCACCGATGAGGCGTCCCCGTCCGGGCTGGCGTACGCGAACGGGTCGCTGTGGGCGGCGTCGCTCCGCGGCGAGCGGCTCTGGCAGGTCCCGCTCACCGACTCCGGCCGGGTGGGCCGGCCCGTGGCGCACTTCACCGGCGAGTACGGCCGGCTGCGCGCGGTGGCCGTGGCCCCGGACGGCACGCTGTGGGTGAGCACGAGCAACCGCGACGGCCGCGGTTCGGTCCGCTCCGGCGACGACCGGATCCTGGTGATCCAGCCGTGACGCCGCGCTGATCAGCGGCAGGTCACGCCGGCCTTGGGCGGGTACACGGCCCGGAACACCCGCCGTTCGGCCACGGTGCCGCCGTCGCGGAGGATCCGGGTGACCGTGACGGTGACCCCGGGTCGGCCCGGCGTGGAGGTGCAACGGCGGCCGCTCCGCTCCACCGTGGGCGGGGCGCCGGTCACGCTGCGCACCGGTCCCTCGATCCGCACATCGTACCGTTTGGTGCTCCAGAGCGTGATCCGCAGCGAGCGGGGGCCGGCGTCGGCCCAGACGAGCACGCCGTACGGGGAGTCGTTCCGCCAGCGGAGGTCCGGGGCGGGGTAGGCGACGGCGGCCTCGAGCATGAGCGGCGAGCCGGGGGCCTCGGGGGTGGTGTACTCGGCGATCTGCAGCCCGGCGCGGAGCGCGGCATTGAGCATCGCGGTGGCGAACCGGGAGACGCCCGGCACGTCGCTCCCCGTCCGCCCGCCGGCCACGGTCGTGCTGGCCGGGCCGGTGAAGCCGGGGTCTCCGTCGCGCCGGCCGAGCACCGTGTTGAGCGAGAACGTCTCCCCGGGCCGCACGAGCACGCCGCTGACGCGGCGCGCCGCGGCCCGGATGTTGGCGGCCTCGGCCGGGTCCGGGCCGTACGCCAGGGTGAACCGGCCGATCTCCTCCTTGACCCCGAGCCGGAGCACCTCCTGGTCGGTGACCCGGGGCGGCCCGGCGGCGATGAGCACCCGGACCGTGCGCTCCCCGCGGTCGAGGGCGCGCACCACGTCGGCGGCGAGCCGTCCGGTGTCGATCCGCTTCCCCGGCCGCCCGCGGACGAGCACGGGCCTGCCGTCCCGCACGGTGAGGGAGGCGTCCCGGCCGGCCTCCGCGGACGGGATGAGGCGCCGCTCGAGGTCCGGGGCCGCGGCGGCGGCGTCGAAGACCGGGCGGAGCACGCCGCGGTCGGGCGTGAACCTGAGGTGCCGGGCGAGCTCGGCGGGCGGCAGGGTGACCGAGCCCCGCCCGTCGGTGAGCGTGAGCGGCGCGGCGACCGCCCGCTGCGCCCACGCCAGCGCGCGCCGCACCTCGGCCCGGCTCACCTGCGGCTCGGTCCGCCGGGGCCGGACGACCACCACCCGGCCCCGCAGGTAGGCGGCGACGAGGTCGGCGGCGACCCGCTCCCGGTCGATCCGCTCGCTCTCCCGCGGGTAGATCGGCACGGGGGTCACGCCGCGGAACACCACGCCGCCCTCCTGGCCGGGGTCCTCCAGCACGGCGGCGACCTTCAGCTCCACGGTGAGCGCGAGCCGGGAGCGGTCGACGGAGATCGCCGGCTCGATGTCCCGGCCGCCGGTGAGCGCGGCCCACACCTCGGCCGGGCTCGGGAACCCGGTCGGCGCCCGGGCCACGGTGGCCTCGGCGTCGAGGTCGATCCCGGCCTCCTGCGGTTTGACCAGGAGCCGCCGGCCGCCCTCCTCGACGATGATCGGCTCCCGGGCCTTGGCGTACAGCCGCTCCCGGATCCGGTCGGCCGCCGCGGCGGCGCTGAGCCCGCCGAGGTCCACGTCGAGCACCCGGAAGCCCGGTGGGATCCGCCCGGCCATGAGCACGGCCGGCACCAGGTAGGCGAGCGCGAACACCGTGGCGATCCCGATGAGCCAGGCGCGGAGCGGGCGCCGCCTCGGCCCGGGCGCCGGGCGCGGCGCCGGGGTGATCCGCGGCTCGGCGCTCTTCTTCTCCTCCCGGGCGACCGGCCACGGCTCGATGCCGTCGGCGGGCGGCGGCACGGCGGGCCGCTCCGCGTCCTCCCGGGCGGGCGTGGGCGCGGGAACCGGCGGCGCGGCGTCGATCGGCTGCCCGGCGTCGATCGGCGCGACGCCGCGCGGGAGTGAGGCGTCGCCCGGCCGCACCGGGTGCTTATCCGGTGGCTTGGGGTCGGGGAGCGCGGCGAATTGATCGGTGGACGGCTCGGTGGGCGGTCCGGTGTTGCGCACGCCTCCGTCTCCTCCTGCTCACGGACGGCCACGGCCGGTCATGCGCTTTGCGGCATTTGCCACGAAAGTACACCGGCGCACGATGTCACCGCAGCCGGCCCGTCACCATCCGGTCTCCGCGACCGCGCCGCGGCGGCGCGTGCCTAGCCTTGGACGCCGAGCCGCTCCAGGATGAGCTGCCGGGCCCGGGCGGCGTCCGCCTTGCCGCGGCTCGCCTTCATCACGCCGCCGACCAGCGCGCCCACCGCGGCGATCTTGCCGCCGCGCACCTTCTCCGCCACCTCGGCGTTCTCGGCGATCACCTTGTCGATGAGCGCGAGCAGCTCGCCCTCGTCGCTCACCACCCGCAGGCCGCGCTTCTCCACCACCTCGTCGGGCTCACCCTCGCCGGCGAGCACGCCCTCGAGCACCTGGCGGGCGAGCTTGTCGTTGAGCGCCCCCGAGGCGACGAGCTCGGTCACCCGGGCGACCTGGGCGGGAGTGATCGGCAGATCGGCGAGCGCGACCCCCTGCTCGTTCGCCCGCCGGGCCAGCTCGCCCATCCACCACTTGCGCGCGTCGGCCGGCGGGGCCCCGGCCGCCACCGTGGCCTCGACCAGGTCGATGGCGTCGGCGTTCCGCATCGCGGCCATGTCGAGGTCGGAGCAGCCCCACTCCTGCTGCAGCCGCTTGCGGCGCACCGACGGGAGCTCGGGCAGCTCCGCCTTGAGCCGGGCGACCCACTCCGGGTCGGGCGCGATCGGCAGCAGGTCGGGCTCGGGGAAGTACCGGTAGTCCTCCGCCTGCTCCTTGGACCGGCCGGGCGTGGTCTGCCCGGTGTCCTCGTGGAAGTGGCGGGTCTCCTGGATCACCCGGCCGCCCGAGGCGAGGATCGCCGCCTGGCGCTCGATCTCACCCCGGACCGCCCGCTCCACGCTGCGGAGCGAGTTGAGGTTCTTCGTCTCGGTCCGGGTGCCCCACTCCGCCGCGCCGCGCGGCTTGAGGGAGACGTTCACGTCGCAGCGGAGCGAGCCCTGCTCCATGCGCACGTCGGAGACGCCGAGGGCCCGCATGAGCTCGCGCAGCTCGGCGACGTACGCCCGCGCCACCTCCGGGGCGAGCCGGTCCGCGTCCGGGATCGGCTTGGTGACGATCTCCACCAGCGGGATGCCCGCCCGGTTGTAGTCGACGACCGAGTAGTCCGCGCCGTGGATCCGGCCGGAGCCGCCGACGTGGGTGGACTTGCCGGTGTCCTCCTCGAGGTGGACCCGCTCGATCCCGATCCGGAAGGTCCGGCCCTCCACCTCGACGTCGAGGTACCCGTCGCTGCAGAGCGGCTCGTCGTACTGGCTGATCTGGTAGTTCTTCGGCATGTCCGGATAGAAGTAGTTCTTCCGGGCAAACCGACACCACGACGCGATCGAGCAGTTGAGCGCGAGACCGATCCGGATCGTCGACTCGATCGCCTTCTGGTTCGCCACCGGCAGCGAGCCCGGCAGGCCCAGGCAGACCGGGCAGACCTGGGTGTTCGGCGGGGCGCCGAAGGTCGTCGGGCAGCCGCAGAACATCTTCGACGCGGTGCCCAGCTCGACGTGCACCTCCAGCCCGAGCACCGGCTCGAAGCGCTCCAGCGCCTCGTCGTACGGCATCAGCGTGATGGTGTCAGCCATAGCGGAAACCTGGATTCTCCACGGTGTTCATCTATCGGTTCACCAGTGGCCGTCGCCCTCTGGCGATGTTCTGCGGCCGATCCGGAACGCCCGGCGGTCGCGCCCGGCCATCCTGACCGGCCGCCCTGCGATGCCTCCGGCGGTGCCGGGACCGGCGGTGCGCCGCCCGGCGGACCGCCGGCTCAGAGCGCGGGCGCCTTGGCGAGGAGCGGGCCGCCCCAGCGGCTCTCGAACGCCTTCTCCAGCGCGGCCGCGACCCGGTAGCACCGGTCGTCGGAGAGCACCGGCGCCATGATCTGCAGCCCGACCGGGAGGTCGTCCTCGTCGGCGAGGCCGCACGGCACCGAGATCGCGGCGTTCCCCGCGAGGTTGCTCGGGATCGTGCACAGGTCGGCGAGGTACATCGCCATCGGGTCGTCCACCCGCTCGCCGATGGGGAAGGCCGTGGTCGGCGTCGTCGGCGAGACCAGCACGTCGGCCTGCTGGAAGGCAGCCTCGAAGTCCCGCATGATCAACGTCCGGACCTTCTGGGCCTGCCCGTAGTAGGCGTCGTAGTAGCCGGACGAGAGCGCGTAGGTGCCGAGCATGATGCGCCGCTTGACCTCCGGGCCGAAGCCCGCGGCCCGGGTGAGCGCCATGACCTCCTCGGCGCTGCGGCTCCCGTCGTCACCGACCCGCAGGCCGTACCGCATCGCGTCGAACCGGGCGAGGTTGGACGAGCACTCGGACGGCGCGATCAGGTAGTACGCGGGCAGGGCGTAGGTGAACGCCGGGCAGGAGACCTCCACGATCTTCGCGCCGAGCGACTCGAGCAGCTCGACGGCCTCGGTGAACCGGGCGAGCACCCCCCGCTGGTAGCCCTCGGCGCCCTCGCCGCCGAGCTCCTTGACCACGCCGATCCGCACCCCGGACACGTCGGCCTGCCGGGCCGCCTCCACCACCGGCGGCACCGGGGCGTCGATCGAGGTGGAGTCGAGCGGGTCGTGGCCGGAGAACGCCTCGTGGAGCAGCGCGGCGTCGAGCACGGTGCGGGCGAACGGCCCCGGCGTGTCGAGCGAGGAGGCGAACGCGATCAGGCCGTACCGGGAGGACCCGCCGTAGGTCGGCTTCATCCCGACGATCCCGGTGACCGCGGCGGGCTGGCGGATCGAGCCGCCCGTGTCCGTCCCGGTGGCGAGCGGGACCTCGTACGCGGCGACCGCCGCCGACGACCCGCCGGACGAGCCGCCGGGGACCCGGGACGTGTCCCACGGGTTGCGGGTCGGGCCGTAGGCCGAGTTCTCGGTGGACGAGCCCATCGCGAACTCGTCGAGGTTGGTCTTGCCGATGATGACGAGCCCGGCCTCGCGGAGCCGGCGGGTCACGGTCGCGTCGTACGGCGGGCGCCAGCCCTCGAGGATCTTCGACCCCGCCGTGGTGGGCATGTCGACCGTGGTGAAGACGTCCTTGTGCGCGATCGGCACGCCGGCGAGCGGCCCGAGCCGCTCACCCCGGGCGATGCGCTCGTCCACGGCGCGGGCCTGCGCGAGCGCGGCCTCCGCGTCGACGTGGAGGAACGCGTGGATCTCGCCGTCGACCTCGGCGATGCGGTCGAGGTGGGCCTGGACGACCTCAACGGCGGAGACCTCGCGGGATGCGATAAGGCCGCCGAGTTCGGCGGCCGTCTTCTTGATCAGGCTCATGCCTCCTCCCCGAGGATCCGCGGGACTCGGAATCGGTTGTCCTCCACGGCGGGCGCCCCGGACAGCGCCTGCTCCGGTGTGAGGCCGGGCCGTACCTCATCGGGCCGGAACACGTTGGTCAGCGGAAGCGCGTGCGAGGAGGGCGGTATGTCGTCGGCCGCGACCTCGGAGACCCGGGCGACCGCGGCGACGATCTGATCGAGCTGCGCGGCGAAGTGGTCGAGCTCCTCGTCGGTGAGCGCCAGCCGGGAGAGCCGGGCGAGGTGAGCGACCTGATCGCGGGTTATGGCGGACATGAGTCGTCGAACCCGTTTCATGTGAAACGACGATGCGGACTCTCTCATCCTAGGCCCGTGCCCGAGCGCGGCCGACGGAACGGCGCGGCGGGTCAGGGTGAGGCGAGCCGGGCGCCGTCCCGCGGCCGGTCGAGGAACGCGCTGCTCAGCCGGGCGCGCAGCCAGACCGTGGCCTCGTCGGCCGCCATCGGCTCGGCGAGCCACCAGCCCTGGCCGGCCTGGCAGCCGAGCTTGCGCAGGCGCACCGCGATCTCGTGCGACTCCACGCCCTCGGCGACCGAGCGCAGCCCCAGCGAGCGGACCAGATCGACGATCGAGCGGACGATCCGTTCGTCCTCCCGGGACTCGGCGATCCGCCGGATGAACGAGCGGTCGATCTTCACCTCGGAGACCGGCAGCCGCTGGAGCCGTACCAGAGAGGAGTACCCGGTGCCGAAGTCGTCGAGCGCGAGCTCCACCCCGAGCCGGGCGAGGGTGCCGATCGTCTCCGCGGTGAAGGCCTGCTCGGTCATGAGGATGCGCTCGGTTACCTCGAGCTGGATCGCCCGCGCCGGCAGGCCCAGCTCGGCGAGCCCGGCCTCGAGCTGCTCGGGGAGGCCGGTGTCGAGCAGGTCCCGGGCGGAGACGTTCACCGAGACCGGCACCTCGAGGCCGTCGCGCCACCACCGCGCGGCCTGGTCGAGCGCGCGCCGCAGCACGATGTGGGTGAGCTCCCGCATGAGGTAGGACTGCTCGGCGAGCGGGACGAAGTCGGCGGGCGAGATCGGCCCGCGCTCCGGGTGCGACCAGCGGACCAGCGCCTCCATGCCCTCGACCCGGCCGTCGGCGAGGTTCACCTTGGGCTGGTAGTGGAGCTCGAGCTCGCCGGCGTCGATCGCCCGCCGCAGGTCGCCGAGGAGGCTGAGGCGCTCGGGCGAGTTGCGGTCCTTGCCCGGGACGTAGAACTCCACGCCCGTGCGGTTCTCCTTGGCCAGGTACATGGCCACGTCGGAACGTTGCAGCAGCAGCTCGAAGTCGGGCGCGTGGTCCGGGTAGAGCGCGATGCCGATCGACGCGTCCAGGTCGAAGGTCATCCCCTCGAGCCGCACCGGCTCGCTGAGCGCGACCCGGAGCCGGGAGGCGACCTCCTTGGCCGCCTGCGCGTCCCGGATGGACGGCAGGAGCACGGCGAACTCGTCGCCGCCGAGCCGGGCCACCATGTCGCCCGGCCGCACGCTGTGGGTGAGGCGGTAGGCGATGATCTGCAGCAGCCGGTCGCCCACCGGGTGCCCGAGCGTGTCGTTGACCTCCTTGAACCGGTCTAGGTCGAGCAGGAGCAGCCCCACCCGCTCGCCGTCCCGGGCCGCGGCGAGCGCCTCCTCGGTGCGCAGGATCAGCATCTTGCGGTTGGGCAGCCCGGTGAGGCCGTCGTGGGTCGCCTGGTGGTCCCGGCGGATGGAGAGCGAGGCGGTGAGGTACACCGCGGCGACCGGCATGACGAACAGCGGCACCAGGGCGGGGGAGTGCGCCATGACCACGGCGACCAGCGGGGCGAGGCCGAGCAGCGTGCCGTGGCCGAGCACCTGGGGGCCGAGCGAGGTCCGGAGCACCCGGGTGAACGGCCGCCGCTCGTGGAGCGCCACGGCGACGAACTCCAGCAGGGTGCGGACCGTGAAGTACGCGGCGCCGGCGAGCACGATCATCGGGATGTCCCCGCCGTCGGGCGTCCACGGCGCGCCAGGGCTGGGATGGATCCCGAACGCACCGAAGACGACTGACGCGGCCGTGCCCGCGAGCGTCGCCTGGGCGACGGCGAACATCACCTGCTGCCAGGACTGCCGGTGGACCAGCCCGCTGATGAACACCGCCGCGGTGTGGAGCAGCACGGTCATCGGCAGGCCGTAGTACATGAGCGCGGCGAAGGTGAACATCGAGGCCGTCGGCACCCGGCCGGTCTGCGGGGCCGAGGTGACCATGACCGGGCGTAACTCGCCCAGCACCGCGAAGGCGAGGAGGATCCACGGCAGCGGCTCCCGGGCGGCCTGGGTCAGCTCGCCCAGGCCGAGCCGGGTCTGCGCCACGGCGATCGCCACCAGGCCGGCCACGATCACCCCGGTGAGGTAGGTCCACAGGGGCGATCCGGGCCGGGGCCGCATATCGCGGGTTTCGGTCATCCGGGCGAGGCCGACCGGATCCCGGGGCTGTGCCGCGGCCTCGGCGGACGGCGTGAGCCAGCGCGGTAGCGCAAACGACATAAGGCTGCGAGAAGGTGTCATAGGTAAGAAACCTCCCAGGAGGTCACTATGGGAGGGTACGGCCTCCGGGCCACTTCCCGAAACCGGTTGCGCACCGTCAGTTACCGAGATTTCGCCCAATCCCGCCATTGGACCCGGTCCGTACGCAGAGCTGAAAGTTTCACCCGGACCGGACGGCCGCCCGTCCGGATTCCTGCGGTTTCGCCACGCCTCGCCCGCAGCCGCGCTTGAGGCCCTTCTGCACGCGACACCGGCTCCCTACCATCCGAGAGACCGGTTATGGGAGCGCTCCCACACTACTGGAACGGAGTGTCTCATGTCTCGAATAAGGCGCTTTTTGGCCACAGCGCTCGCCGCGGCCACCGCCGGCGTGGGGGCGATCGTCACCGCCATCGCCTCGGCCGGCCCCGCTCACGCCTATGACTCGCCCTTCTACGTGGACCCGCAGAGCAACGCGGCCAAGTGGGTGGCGGCCAACCCCAACGACCCCCGGACGCCGGTGATCCGGGACCGGATCGCCGCGGTGCCGACCGGCCGCTGGTTCGCCAACTACAACCCCTCGACCGTGCGCGCCGAGGTCGACGCGTACGTCGGCGCCGCGGCCGCGGCCGGGAAGATCCCGATCATGGTCGTGTACGCCATGCCGAACCGGGACTGCGGCGGGCCGAGCGCGGGCGGTGCCCCCAACCACACCGCCTACCGCGCCTGGATCGATGAGATCGCCGCCGGCCTCCGCAACCGCCCGGCCGTGATCATCCTGGAGCCGGACGCGCTCCCGATCATGACCAACTGCATGAGCCCCAGCGAGCAGGCCGAGGTCCAGGCCTCCATGGCGTACGCGGGCAAGAAGTTCAAGGCCGCCTCGTCGCAGGCGAAGGTCTACTTCGACGCCGGCCACGACGCCTGGGTCCCGGCGGACGAGATGGCCTCCCGCCTCAGGGGCGCCGACATCGCCAACAGCGCGGACGGCATCGCGCTCAACGTCTCCAACTACCGGTACACCTCGGGCCTGATCTCGTACGCCAAGAGCGTCCTCTCGGCGATCGGCGCGTCGCACCTGCGCGCGGTCATCGACACCAGCCGGAACGGCAACGGCCCGCTCGGCAGCGAGTGGTGCGACCCGCCGGGCCGCGCCACCGGCACCTGGAGCACCACGGACACCGGCGACCCGGCGATCGACGCCTTCCTGTGGATCAAGCCGCCGGGTGAGGCCGACGGGTGCATCGCCACGCCGGGTGTCTTCGTCCCGGACCGGGCCTACGAGCTCGCCATGAACGCGGCGCCGCCCACGTACAGCCCGTCGCCCACGCCGAGCAGCCCCTCCCCCTCGCCGTCCCAGAGCGACCCGGGTTCGCCCTCGCCGTCGCCGTCCCAGCCGCCGGCGGGCAGGGCGTGCGAGGCCACGTACGCGCTGGTCAACCAGTGGCCGGGCGGCTTCCAGGCCGAGGTGACCGTGAAGAACACCGGCTCCTCGCCGATCAACGGG
>JGI12298J13902_1000379_pt1 | contig 12350 bp, 10 predicted proteins | sample Passage260A_FD_13902 | JGI IMG/M metagenome (IMG submission 13902)
GGAGCCTGTCCGTCCGGTTCCAGGCCGAGATTCCGGGCATCTGGCCGATTCCGTACGTCGTGTTCCGGGACCGGCTGGTGCGGATGAACGGAGACGCCGTCACGTTCGAAACGTCGGGCGTTCCCGACTGGAAAAGGCGCGTCCGGGCGGAATACGTCACGATGCCGCTCGCCCGCGGTTTCTATCATTTTGAAGAGGCGGTCTGCTCCACGGAGGACATATTCGGCCTTTTTGAACATGCGGGGCTTCTGAACCGGCGCGACTCGTTCATGGTCCGGCCCCGGACGGTGCGGATTCCCGACTGGCAGCTGCACCGGCAGGCTTTGAAAGGCCGCCACTTCCAGACGGTCACCACCCGGGCGTTGCGCGAATCGACGCAGATCAACGGGGTGCGGGAATACATTTACGGCGACCGCATTTCCCGCATCCACTGGAAATCGACGGCGAAAACCGGCACCTGGAAATCGAAGGAGTTCGAACGGGAGTCGCTGCCGAAAACGGTGATCATGCTGGACCGCTGCCGGGACCATTACCGCTCGGCCGCCCATTTCGAGCTGGCGGTGTCCGTGGCGGCCTCCCTGCTGGAATACGGTCAGCGGCAGCATCTGGCGATGGGCCTGCTGTCCGTCGGGAAGGAATCGGTCTATCTGGAACCGGGCAAGCTTGCCTCCCACTACCGGCGCATGCAGCATCACCTGATCGGCGCGGAGGCGGATGGCGCCCATCCGATCCACCGCATATTGCAGGACCGGGCCCGCTATTTTTACACGGGATGCTTCTTTGTCATCGTGTCGCCCCTGGCGGACGAACGGATGTACCAGGCGCTCCAGTGGGTGCAGCTTCGCGAGATGAATCCGTGCCATGTGGCCGTTGACGCCGGTCTTGCCCGAAGGGCGAAAGAGGAATGGGATAGGCGGCTCAAGGCGAAGGGCATCGTGTTCTATCCCGTCGACAGGCTGGAACAGCTGCCGGACGTGCTGGGAGGGAGAGCGAGATGAACCCGTCCACCCGCCGGCGTTTGCTATCGTTCGTCATTCGGCTCTTCGCCGAACATTGGCAGGCGAAGCTCAGGGCGCTGCTCGCCGGCCTCATGCTGTGGCAATTCGCCATCTGGTTCGACGAATACTGGCTGCCCGCCACGGAATGGCTCGTGCGGGCCGCGATCGTGACGGTGATCGCGACCGAATGGCTGCTGCGGGTCCGGACCGCCTGGCGGCGCGCCGCGGCGCTGATCCTGCTGCTCGCGCTGCACGTGTGGCGGCTTGACATCGCGTTCGCCGGCATCGCCACCGATGAAGGCGTCCGCGCCTTCCTGGCGACGCTGGGCGCCGCGCTGCTCGAGGCGGCGCTGGAGATGCATCCGTATGTCTGGTTTGCCGTCGGTACGGCCGCCGTCCATTGGCTGCTGTCGGATTGGCTGACGGAACGGGGGCGGATCGCTTTCGTGACCGTGTCGGCGGTGGCGGTCTTTGCGCTGGTGGACTCCTACAGCAAGCTGATTTTGTGGGAGCAGGCGGCGGTCATCGTGTTTTCCGGCCTCGGGCTGCTCATCGTGGACCATTTTGACAAGTTCCGCGTCCGCCATCCCGCGAGCTGGGCCCATCTGCGCGACTATCCCGGCAGCATCGTGATTCCCGTCGCCGCCGTGCTGGCGGTGGCGATGACAGCGGGCCTTCTTGCGCCCAATGCGCGGCCGCTGCTCACCGACCCCTACACGCTCTACAAGCATTGGAAAGGGGAGCGCGTCGTCACGGGCGGCAAAGGGTTCGCCTCCGGCTCCGCCCCCGAAGCGCCCTATCTCACCGCGGAATCGGGCTACGCCCGCGACGACGGGTTTCTCGGCGGCGGATTCAACTACGATTATTCCGAAGTGATGCGCGTCCGGTCGAACCAGCCCGCCTACTGGCGCGGCGAGACCAAATCGTTCTATACCGGAACGGGCTGGAAGGAAAGCGATGCGGAACAAAGAGGCGGGTTCATGCTGGCGTATTCGGGCATGGAGCTGCCCGCCTTCGAGTGGGAAGCCACGCCGCCGGCCGGACGGACGGTGACGGTCGACCAGCGGGTGACGATCACGGCGGAAAACGCGGATTTTCCGGTGCTGTTCGGCGCAATGAACATGAGGGCCGTCCGGGCCGGCCTCCCTTCACCGGAAGCGGATGCGGGCGGGGACGCGGCGGCCCCGGGCGTCGGCGGAGAAGGGACGGCGGACGGAGACGGCGGTCCGCCGATCGGCATCTGGACGATCCTGCCGGGCGTCATGTATGCCCGCTCCGGCGAACCGCTGACGGCATACGCCGTGGAATCGGCCGTGCCGGTCACCGACGAGGCGGGCTGGCGGAGCGTGCCGATGGAGGCGTTCGAACGCCTGGTGGCGGAGAACGAACGGTTGTGGGAAGCCTATTTGCAACTGCCGGATGCGCTGCCGGAACGGGTGAGACAGCTGGCGGCGGACATCGCCGCCGAAGCGGAGACGCCCTACGACAAGGTGAAGGCGATCGAACGGCATCTGCAGACGACGTATGCCTACACGAATCGCCCGGATTTGGAGAAGGGGCAGAGCGCGGATTTCGTGGACCGGTTCCTGTTTGAAATCCGGGAAGGATATTGCGACTACTTCTCCACCGCGATGGCGGTCATGGTGCGGTCCCTCGGATTTCCCGCCCGCTGGGTGAAAGGGTTCCGGACCGGCATCAACGAACTGGAGCTCCAGATGCCCGGCGGCGTCGTGCCGGAGGAGTATATGCGCCGGATGGCGGAAAGCGGGGAAACGACCTACATCGTGCGCAACGCCGACGCCCATTCCTGGGTGGAAGTGTATTTTCCGGGGTACGGCTGGATTCCCTTCGAACCGACGTCCGGGTTCATCCTGCCGACGGTGAGGGAATCGGCGGATGCGGAAGAGGCGCTGGCCTTGTTGAACCCGGAAGCGTTTTTCGAAGAAGGCGGCGCCGCGGCGGAAGCGCCGGGCCGATCCCCGGCGAACCGGATCGCGCTGGCGGCGGCGCTGGCGGTGGTGCTGGCGGCGGCCCTCGCGGTTTTGGTCCGGCTGGCCTGGCGGGCGGACGTTCTCCGGGCGCTCCGGCATCGCATCCGGCACATGCTGGACAGGAAGACGCAGCACGGCCCGAACGAGCTGGCGTTGGCCGAGGCGGCCCGCATTTTGAACTGGCTCGGCCGCAAGGGGTATCCGCGCGAACCGCACGAAACGGTGCGGGAAGCCGCCGCCCGCTGGATCGAGGCGAACCGGTGGCTGAAGGCGGATTTCGAGCGGCTGGCGCTCATCGTGGAGCGCGCCCGTTACAGCCCGGGCGGCGTGACGGCCGAAGACGTGGCGGCCCTGGCGGCGATCCGCCGGCGGTTCCGCGAAGAAATCAGGTGAAGGCCTTCGCACATCGTTGAAGGCCGCGCGCATCCGGGCAGCGGGACGATGCGGACCGCCATCGGGCGTGCCGGACGAACCAAACGCGATGGCTGCGGGAGCGGCGGTCCCCGGAACGACGGGGGACCGTCCGCTCCCGCTTTTTTTGCAGGGTCCGTTCAACTGTGGTATAGTTTTTCCTATGATGAACCATCGAGGTGACATGATTGCTGCGCATGTTTCTTCCCCGCCTGCGGGTGGATTCCGTCTATGAAATCGATCTGGAGGCACTGTCGTCCGCCGGCATCCGCGGCATCATCGCGGATCTGGACAACACGCTGGTGGGCGCCAGGGACACGGGGGCGCCGCCGAAGCTGAAGGAATGGCTGGCGACGGTGCGCGGCAAAGGGTTCAGCATTGTGGTCGTGTCCAACAACCGCCGGGAACGCGTCATGCGGGTGGCGGAGTCGGTCGGCGTGGCGTTCATCCCTTCCGCCAAAAAACCGCTGCGCGGCGCGTTCCGCAAGGCGCTGGACCTGATGGGGCTGTCGCCGGAACAGACGGCGGTCGTCGGCGACCAGCTGCTCACGGACGTGTTCGGCGCCAACCGGATGGGCATGCACCCGATCCTCGTGACGCCCATCGCGCCCCAGGACGAAAATCCGTTTACCCGGCTCAACCGGAAAATCGAACGGTTCATTTTCGAAATCCTTCGAAAGCGCGGGTTGCTCAAATGGAACAACTGACCGTCTGCACCGGGTGCGGCGCGGCCCTCCAGACCGAGCACACGGACCGGCCCGGGTACATTCCGCCGGCGGCCGCCGGCCGGGAGCCGGCGGTCTGCCAGCGATGCTTCCGCATCCGGCATTATAATGAAGTCTCTTCGGTCGCCCTCGATGAAGGCGACTTTCTGCGCATTCTGAACAAGCTCGGCGAACGCCGCGGCCTCGTGGTGCACATCGTCGATCTGTTCGATTTCGAAGGCAGCCTGATCGGCGGACTGCCCCGCTTCGCCGGCGGCAACCCGATCGTGCTCGCCGTCAACAAGGTGGACCTGCTCCCCCGGAACGTCAACCGAAACCGGATCCGCAACTGGGTGCAGCGGCAGGCCAAGGCCGCCGGATTGAAACCGGCGGACACGGTGCTCTTCAGCGCCAGGAGCGGCGAAGGCATGGAGCACCTGCTGGAGGCGATGGCCGCCCATCGGAACGGGCCGGACATTTTTGTCGTCGGCGCCACCAACGTCGGCAAATCGTCGCTCATCAACCGGCTGATCCGGGATCATTCCGGGCTGGACCGGGAACTGACCGTTTCCCGCTATCCCGGCACCACGCTGGATCTGGTGCACATTCCGCTGGATGACGGCGGATCGATCATCGACACGCCCGGCATCGTCTACAAATACCGGCTGACGGAATGGCTGGATCCGAAGGATCTGCCGGCGGTCGTGCCGGATGCGGCGCTCCGGCCCGTCGTCTACCAGCTCAATCCGCAGCAGACGCTGTTTTTCGGGGCGCTGGCCCGGCTCGATTTTGTCCGGGGCGAGCGCCAGCCGTTCATCTGCTATGTGGCGCGCGGCCTGAAGGTGCACCGGACGAAGCTGGCCCGCGCCGACGACCTGTACGCCGAACACCGCGGCGGGCTGCTCGCGCCGCCGGCGAAGGAGCGGCTGGACCGGCTGCCGCCGTGGACTCGCCATACGTTCGCCGTCCCTCCCGGACAGGAAAAGGACATCCTCGTCTCCGGGCTCGGCTGGGTGCGGTGCGGCGGCGCTTCCGGCGCGGAACTCGTCGTCCATGCGCCGAAAGGCATCAAGGTGGTCATGCGCGATGCGATTCTGTGACGTTTCGGGAGGCCGGACATGCTGGACAGCCATACGGTAATGTACGGACTTTTCGGGGATCCCGTCAGCCATTCCAAGTCCCCCCTCATGCAGAACGCGGCGTTCCGCGCCGCCGGCCTCAATGCCGCCTATGCCGCCTTCCGCGTGGCGCCGGCGGATCTGGCGCGGGCGGTGGCGGGCCTGCGCGCCCTTGGCTTCGGCGGGGCCAACGTGACGATCCCCCACAAGGTGGCGGTCATGGACCATCTGGATGAAATCGAGGAGGACGCCCGCCGCATCGGCGCCGTCAACACCATCGTCAACCGCGGCGGCCGCCTGGTCGGCTGCAACACGGACGGCATCGGCTACGCACGGTCGCTGGAGGAAGAGACGGGTTTCCGTCCAACGGGCCGGCGCATTCTCGTGATCGGCGCGGGCGGCGCCGCCCGCGGCGTCGTCTTCGCCCTGGCCCGGGGCGGTCCGGAGCTGGTCGTCATTGCCAACCGGACCGTGGAAAAAGCGGCGGAACTGGCGTCCTCCGTGCGCGCCGCCGGCGGCGCGGGCGAGCTGCGGGCGCTCCGGCCCGACGAGCTGGCCGGCCTGCGCGAGCGCTTCGACCTGATCATCAACACGACGTCCGTCGGCATGCATCCCGATACGGACGGCATGCCCCTGGACGAGACGCTGCTTTCCAGGCTGGCCGGCGGGGACGCGATCGTCAGCGACCTCGTCTACAATCCGCGGGAAACCCGCCTGCTTGCCGCCGCCAAACGGCTCGGCCTTGTGGCCCACGGCGGGCTGGGCATGTTCATCCACCAGGGCGCCTGCGCCTTCGAGCTGTGGACGGGCCTGCCGGCGCCGCTTCAGGTGATGCGGGAAACGGTGGAGCGGGAACTGATGGGCTGACCGGAAAGCCGAATGAAAAAAAGCCATCGCGCGAAAAGGCGGGATCATCTTCATGCTGACGGGAAAACAGAAACGGTACCTGCGCGCTCGCCCATCATCTCGATCCGATTTTCCAGATCGGCAAGGGCGGCATCAGCGACGAGCTCGTCCGCGGGGTGGGCGAGGCCCTGGAAGCGCGGGAATTGATCAAAGTGTCCATTTTGCAGAACAATACGGAAGACCGGGAAGAAACGGCCAGGCAGCTGGCGGAGGCGACGGGAGCCGAACTGGTGCAGGTGATCGGACGCACCATCGTCCTGTACCGGGAATCCCGCGAACGCAAAACGATCGAGCTGCCCTGACCGTCCGGCGGGAAGCCGAAACCGCGGGGACGGCGGGGGCCCGGCCGGATCCGCGGCCGGCGGACACGGACCGGCGGGCATGACGGGAGGCGAGTGCACATGCGAATCGGCGTGCTGGGCGGCACCTTCGATCCGGTCCACATCGGCCATCTGATCGCGGCGGAATGCGCGCGGCAGGAGGCGGGCCTGGACGAAGTGTGGTTCATGCCGGCCCTGCATCCGCCCCACAAACCGGCGGACGGCCTGACGGACGCCGCCCTCCGGGCGGCCATGGTGCAGGCGGCCATCGAAGGGAACCCGCGATTCCGCGTGAGCCTCCTGGAAATCGAGCTGGGCGGGCCGTCCTACACCGTGGACACCGTCGCCGCCCTCGCGGAACGCCATCCGCGGGACCGGTTTTTCTGGATTCTCGGCGGCGACATGATCGCCTGGCTGCCGAATTTTCACCGGGTGGATGACCTTGCGGCGCGGATCGGGTTCATCGGCGTGAAGCGGCCCGGACACGAAGACGCGCTGGACCGTCTGCCGTCCCGTCTGCGGCGGGCGGTGACGATGGTCGAGTCGCCCCTCGTGGACGTGTCCTCGTCGGACATCCGCCGCCGCATCCGGGAAGGGAAAAGCATCCGCTATCTGGTGCCGGATGCCGTGATCAGCCTGATCGGGGAGAAGGGGTTGTATGGATCGAGAGCAACTGATGGATGAGGTGCGGCGCCAGATGCCGGAGAAGCGCTGGCTGCACACCGTCGGGGTGATCCGGGCAAGCGTGGAACTGGCCAACCGGTTCGGCGCCGATCCGGCCAAAGCGGAGCTGGCCGCCATCCTGCACGACCTGGCGAAATATTGGCCGGTGGAAGAGCAGGTGCGGGTGCTGCGGCGGGCGAGCCTGCCGCCCGGCTTTGCCGCCGACGACCTGCTGCCGTACGATGCGGCGCTCCTGCACGCGCCCGTCGCGGCGTTCGTGGCGGAGACGGAATATGGCGTGGACGACCCGGAGGTGCTGGACGCGATCCGCTGGCACACCACGGGCCGGGAGCGGATGACGCTTTTGGACAAGGTCGTCTGCCTGGCGGACTACATCGAACCCGGCCGCGATTTCCCCGGCGTCGACCGGATCCGCCGCCTGGCGGAGACGGATCTGGAGGCGGCCCTCGTGGCCGGATTCGACTCCACGATTTCGTTTCTTTTGCAAAAGGGAAAAAAGCTGTTTCCCCTCACGGTGCTGGCCCGCAACGGCCTCCTGGACGAAATCGGCCGCCGGGCCGGCCGGGCGGGAGACGGCGACGATTCGGAAGATTTCGGCGCTGCGGGTGACCGCGAAGATACCGATTCCCCGGGAGGTGGAGGTTGACGAATGGATCATTCGTCCGAACAAGTGCTCGAAGTTGTGGTGAAAACCCTGGAAGACAAAAAGGCGGTGCGGATCGTCTCGCTGGATTTGCGGGAACTGTCCCCCGTCGCCGACTTTTTCGTCATCGCCCACGGCAACTCGGACACCCACGTGCAGACCATCGCCCAGGCGGTCCGGGACATGGCGGCGGAGAAGGGGATGCCTTTCAGGGGCATGGAAGGCCTCGATGCGGCGCGTTGGGTGCTCATCGACCTCGGGGACGTCGTCTGCCACATTTTCCACCGGGATGAGCGGGAGTATTACAACCTGGAAAACCTGTGGTCGGACGCCAAGGCGGTCGAGTACGCCTGATGGAGGGGAACGGATGGCTGACGGCGCATACGGCCTGTTGGCCCGGGTGTACGACCGGCTGATGGAAGAGATGCCCTATCGTAAGTGGCTCCGGTTTCTCGCCGAATGCTTCGCCCGGTACGGGAAGCCGGAGCGCATCGTCGATCTGGGCTGCGGCACGGGCAATCTGGCGATCCCCCTTGCGCAGGCGGGGTACCGGGTGCTCGGCATCGACCTGTCGGAAGACATGCTCGCCGTCGCCCGGCGGAAGGCGGAAGGCGTCCGGCTTCCCGCGGGCGGCGCCCTGGCCTGGTCCCGCCAGGACATGCGCAGCTGGCAGGCGGAGGAGCCGGCGGATTGCGTGTTTTCCTTCTGCGACTGCCTCAATTACGTGCTGGATGAAGACGGGATTCGCCGCGTGTTCCGGCAGACGTTCGCCGGGCTCAGGCCGGGAGGCCTGTTCGCCTTTGACGTGCACGCGCCCGCGCGCATGCCGGTCTATGCCGAAGAGCAGCCCTACGTCTGGGATGAAGACGGGCTGGCCTGCATCTGGACTTGCGAATACGACCCGGACCGCATTCTCGTGGAGCATCGGTTGACGTTTTTCGTCCGGGAAGAGGCCGGAGGGGAGGAAGGCGGTGCCGGCGCCGGGCCATCGCCGGGAGAAGGTTCGGGCGACCGGTCCGGCGGCGACGGTCGGTATGCCCGTTTCCGGGAGGTGCACCGCCAGCGGGCGTACATGCCGGATTTTTTGTCCGATGAGCTTCGCCGCGCGGGCTTCACCGTGCTGGACCGCTGCGCCGATTTTGGCTGGCATCCGCCGGACGACGAGTCGGAGCGCCTCTTTTTCGTGGCGCGGAAGCCGTTTTGAACGAGCTTGTCGCGGACCGGGTTCCGGCAGCGGACGGGTTCCGGCAGCGGACGGGTTCCGGCAGCGGAGGAGCCGCGGCGGGCGGCCGCCGTTGTTGACTTCATTCGGGCCATGGACTATAATTTCATACATATGCAATCCAGAAGCTGGGAAGAGGAGCAGTAGTCCCCTCAAGTCTGGCAGAGAGCCGGTGGGTGGTGCAAACCGGCAGACGGATGGAGATGAACTCGCCTCGGAGCTGACGGCGTCTCGCCCGCGATACGGGCCAACGAGTGAGCGAAGCGTTCCGGAGTCCGACGATGCCGGCTGGCATGCGGTACCGGATGCCGGCGTTTCGCTAATCAGGGTGGTACCACGGGAGTCACCTCTCGTCCCTGGCGCCGGTTTCGGCCGTCGGGACGGGAGGTTTTTTGATGGGCCTATTGCCATACAACAAAGAAATGCCGGGAAAGGAGTTTTCTGCAACCATGGCAAAAGACCACGCGCACGGTTACAATCCGCGGGAAATCGAACCGAAATGGCAGAAGTACTGGGACGAGAACAAGACGTTCCGGGTGCTGAACGACGACAGCAAGCCGAAATATTACGTCCTGGACATGTTTCCGTACCCGTCCGGCGCGGGACTGCACGTCGGCCATCCGGAAGGGTACACGGCCACGGACATCATTGCCCGCTACAAACGGATGAAAGGCTTTGACGTGCTTCATCCGATGGGATGGGATGCCTTCGGCCTTCCGGCGGAGCAATACGCCCTGGACACCGGGCGGCACCCCGCGGAATTCACCTACAAGAACATCGACAATTTCCGGCGGCAAATCAAATCGCTCGGCTTTTCCTACGACTGGGACCGGGAGTTCAGCACGACGGATGCGGACTACTACAAGTGGACCCAATGGATCTTCATCCAGCTGTACAAAAAAGGCCTGGCCTACGTCGCCGAAGTGCCGGTCAACTGGTGCCCGGCCCTCGGCACGGTGCTGGCCAACGAGGAAGTCATCGACGGCAAGAGCGAGCGCGGGGGGCACCCGGTCATCCGCAAGCCGATGCGGCAGTGGGTGCTCAAGATTACGGAATATGCCGAACGGCTGCTGGAAGATCTGGAGGAACTGGACTGGCCCGAATCGATCAAGGAGATGCAGCGCAACTGGATCGGAAAATCGGAAGGCGCGGAAGTCGTCTTCGCCATCGACGGCCATCCCGGCATGAACCTGACGGTGTTCACGACGCGGCCGGACACGCTGTTCGGCGCCACCTACTGCGTGCTGGCGCCCGAGCACGAGTTCGTCGACGCCATCACCACCGATGAGTACCGGGAAAGCGTCAAACTGTACCAGGAGCAGGCGGCGCGCAAGAGCGACCTGGAGCGCACCGACCTGGCCAAGGAAAAAACCGGCGTGTTCACCGGCGCCTATGCCGTCAATCCCGTCAACGGCGAAAAAATTCCGATCTGGATCGCGGACTACGTGCTGGGCGGCTACGGCACCGGCGCCATCATGGCGGTGCCCGGCCACGACCAGCGGGACTGGGAGTTTGCCAAAAAGTTCGGCCTGCCGATCATCGAAGTGGTGAAGGGCGGCAACCTGGAGGAGGCCGCATTCACGGGCGACGGCCCCCACGTCAATTCCGGCTTCCTCGACGGGCTCCACAACGCCGACGCCATCGCCGCCATGATCAAGTGGCTGGAGGAAAACGGCAAGGGACGCAAGAAAGTGTCCTACCGGCTGCGCGACTGGCTGTTCAGCCGCCAGCGGTACTGGGGCGAGCCGATTCCGATCCTGCACCTGGAAGACGGCACGATGAAGCCGGTGCCGGAAGAAGACCTGCCCGTCCTGCTGCCGGACCTCGAGCGCATCGAGCCGACGGGCACCGGCGAATCGCCGCTGGCCAACGCCACCGACTGGCTGTACACCGTCGATCCGGAAACGGGCATGAAAGCCCGCCGCGAGACGAACACGATGCCGCAGTGGGCCGGCAGCTGCTGGTACTATCTGCGGTTCATCGACCCGCACAACGACAAGGCGCTCGTGGACCGGGAGCTGGCCCGCAAATGGCTGCCCGTGGACCTGTATGTGGGCGGCGCCGAGCATGCGGTGCTTCACCTGCTGTACGCCCGTTTCTGGCACAAGGTGCTGTACGACATCGGCGTGGTGGACACGAAAGAGCCGTTCCAAAAGCTCGTCAACCAGGGCATGATTCTCGGCGAAAACAACGAAAAAATGTCCAAGTCCCGCGGCAACGTCCTCAATCCCGACGACATCGTCAACGAATTTGGCGCGGACGCGCTTCGCATGTATGAAATGTTCATGGGACCGCTGGAAGCGACGAAGGCGTGGAACACCCAGGGCGTGGAGGGCATGCACCGCTTCCTGTCCCGCATCTGGCGCCTGTTCATCGGCGAGGACGGCAAGCTGAACCCGAAAATCACCGACGGGGAAGGAAGCGGCGCGTTCCGCCGCGTCTGGCACCGGACGATCAAGAAAGTGACGGAAGACATCGAGGCGATGCGGTTCAACACCGCCATCAGCCAGCTGATGATTTTCGTCAACGAGGCGTACAAGGCCGACGAGCTGCCGAAGAAGGCGATGGAAAACTTCGTCCAGCTCCTGTCGCCGTTTGCCCCGCACATCGCCGAGGAACTGTGGCAGCGGCTCGGCCACGGCGACACGATCACCTACGAGCCGTGGCCCGTTTACGACGAGGCGCTGACGGTGGACGATGAAGTGGAGATCGTGCTGCAGGTTTCCGGCAAAATCGTCGACCGGGTGCGGATCCCGGCGGACATGGATCCGGCGGACATGGAAAAGCTGGCGCTCGACAACGAAAAGGTGAAAGCCGCGACGGCGGGCAGGACGATCCGCAAGGTGATCGCGGTGAAAGGCAAATTGGTCAACATCGTGGCCGGCTGAGCAGCCGGCGCCGCCGGCCGGTCACACGCCGGCCGGAACGAACGGTCACAAAAAATCCGCGTCCCGAACGGGCGCGGTTTTTTTTTTGCAGACAGGCAGCCGGACATCCGGACGCGGCGCCGCGGAAGCAGATTTTGACAATAAACGGAATGATTCGGTATAATGTACCAAAAATGGGTGACAAGCGAAAGGCGCGGTTACCGGGATCTTTTTTCCAGAACCGTCTGCAGGGCGGCCGCGTCTTCGCAAAATTTCCGGTGCGTTTCCTCCAGGATGCCGTCGAACAGGCCCGCAAGGCGCTCCCGGAGCGCGCCGAGCGCCTTTTCCGTGATGCCGCCCGGCACGCTGATTTTCCGCTGGATGTCGGCCAGCGAATACCCTCCCTGAACGAGCAAAAGGCCGGTGCCCAGCACCATTTCGCCGGCGAGCCGTTCCGCGGCCTGCCGGGGCAGGCCGGATCGGCGG
>JGI12298J13902_1000393_pt1 | contig 11941 bp, 10 predicted proteins | sample Passage260A_FD_13902 | JGI IMG/M metagenome (IMG submission 13902)
CCCCCACCCCGCCACGGCGTCAGCCGCGTCAATCCGCGACCGAAGCACCCGGTCTTTCGCGGCCTGCGTCCACCGTTGATTGATGGTCTCCCCCGCCAGGTTGACGATGGCGTCCGTTCCTTCCAGCAAATCAGGCCGTTCAGTCAATTCATCCCATGTCGATTCCGTCAGATTCGGGTGACGGAGCTTGAGCCGTCCCCGCTTCCGGGTCACCACCCGGACTTCGTCTCCCCGTTCAAGCAGCGCCCGAACGAGCGCACCGCCGATGAAACCGGTGCCGCCGGTAACCGCCACGCGCATGCCCGACGCCTCCCCCGAGCGATCTTCAGGATTTCAACAAATGCCGGTACGGACTGTAATCGATGCCGTGCTTGTCGAGGAACGAGATCAGGCTGCGGTAGTCGCGCCTGGGCGTCGCCTTGATGTAGCCTTCAATGCAGTGTTCCCGCGTCACTTCGGAAGCGCCGCTCTCGACGGCGATCTTGCCGATCTCCGCGGCGATGGAATGTTTCGCAATGTCCCGGAACGGTTTCGGCACCGGCGATACGAGCAGATCGAGGAATGCCTTCGATTCCTCCGTCCACAGCGGCCGGCTCTTCTCGACCCAGTAGTTCTGCCAGTCGAGCTTCGACATGCCGTCCTGCTTCGGCATGATCTTGAGGAATTTGCGGAACATGAAGTAGCCGCCGATCGCCATGGAGACGACCAGGACGACCGCCCAGAATAAGATGAAATACATGAACCCGTTATGGACATTGCCCATCTTGATCCGTCACCTCTCCCGATCATTATACCGCACCGGCCGGCGATTTTCGAACAACGATTCCTTGAACGGCCGGTCCGGCTGCCGGGGACTCCAGCCGGGGCTCGGGCAAGCCTTGCGCCTCACATTGCCAACGGGGTCCCGCGCGGCTTGTCTTTCAAGCGCCGGCCGATTCTGTTAGAATAGTAGGAAATGTGCTGTCGGGAGGGGTAAAGGTGCTCAAGATCGGTTCGCATGTGTCTTTTTCGGACAAGGGGCTCGTGACGGCGACCGAGGAAGCGGTGTCGTACGGCTCCAGTTCGTTCATGATCTATACAGGCGCGCCTCAGAATACGCGGCGGAAGCCGATTGAAGATCTGTACATCGAAGAGGGCAAGGCGCTCATGAAGGAGAGCGGCATCGACGAGATCGTCGTGCATGCGCCGTATATCATCAATCTGGGCTCGTACAAGGACGACACGTTCGAGCTGGCGGTCCGTTTTCTGCAGGAGGAGATTCGTCGAACGCACGTGATCGGCGTCGATCATATCGTGCTGCACCCGGGCGCGTACACGGACAAGGACCCGGAGTACGGCATCGCCCGGATCGCGGAAGGCCTGAATGAAGTGCTGGCCGGGACGGAAGGGCTGAACGTGAAGATCGCGCTTGAAACGATGGCCGGCAAAGGGACCGAAATCGGCCGCACGTTCGAGGAGATCGCCGCCATCATCGACAAGGTGAAGGACAACGACCGGCTGTCGGTCTGCATGGACACGTGCCACATGCACGACGCCGGTTACGACATCGTGGGCGATCTCGACGGCGTGCTGCGCGAGTTCGATCGTGTCGTCGGGCTGGACCGCGTGGCCGTCGTCCACATCAACGACTCCAAAAACCCGCGCGGCGCGGCGAAAGACCGCCATGCGCCGGTCGGCGCCGGCTACCTCGGCTACGAGGCGATCAAGCGGGTCGTCCATCACGAGCTGCTCGAGGGACGGCCGTTCATCCTCGAGACGCCGTGGATCGGCAAGGACAGCAAGAAATCCCGGCCGATGTACGAAGCCGAGATCGCGCTGCTGCGCGGCGACGCGAGGGAGCGCTTCGGCGAAGACTTCTTCGATCATGTGGAGCGGCTGCACCATTTCTTCGACAAGGAAGCGATCGACGGGCGGACGTACGTGCTCTCGGTCTGGGAGACGCTGAAGAACGACGCCAAGGCGAAAAAGGCCGATCCGCGCGAGCCGATGGACCGGCTGTATGACCTGGTGATCGAGAACCGGGTGCTGCCGGAAGATCTGACGGAGGAAGCGGTGAACCACCGGCTGACCGCCTGGTTCGCCGGCAAGCAGCTTCTGAAAGAAGCGTGACCGCTTGAACGCTTTTTAAGCCCCGACCCGGCTTTCATGACCATACGAACGGAAGGAAGTACTAAGCATGCAGCAGAATGTCTACAAGCCTCAACATCCGATTGAAAGGAGCGCCAACCGGGCGCGGATGCTGATCTCGTGCCCGGACCGTCCGGGCATCGTCGCCGCGGTGTCGCAGTTCCTGTACGAGCACGGCGCGAACATCGTGTCGTCGGACCAATACACGATGAATCCGGACGGCGGCATGTTCTTCATCCGCTTCGAGTTCGACCTCCAGGACCTGGACCGGGAGCTGCCGAAGCTGCAGGAAGATTTCGTCCGCGTGGCCGACCGGTTCGAGATGAAATGGCACATCTTCCGCGCGAGCCGGAAGAAGCGGATCGCGATCTTCGTCTCGAAGGAAGACCACTGCCTGCTGGAGCTGCTCTGGCAATGGCAGGCCGGCGATCTGGACGCCGAGATCGCGATGGTGATCAGCAACCATCCGGACATGCGCCAGCTCGTCGAATCGTTCGGCATTCCGTACCACCATATCCCGGTCACCCCGGAGACGAAAGCCGAAGCCGAGCGGCTGCAGCTCGAGAAAGTGCACGAGGGCAAGGTCGATCTGATCGTGCTCGCGCGCTACATGCAGATCATTACGCCGCGGTTCATCGAGTATTTCCCGAATCGGATCATCAATATTCACCATTCGTTCCTGCCGGCGTTCGTCGGAGGGAAACCGTACCAGCAAGCCTATGACCGCGGGGTGAAAATCATCGGCGCCACGGCCCACTATGTGACGGAGGAGCTCGACGGCGGTCCGATCATCGAGCAGGACGTGCAGCGGGTGTCGCACCGCGACGACGTCGCCAGCCTGAAGCGGATCGGCCGGAACATCGAGCGGACGGTGCTCGCCCGCGCGGTGAAATGGCATCTCGAGGACCGCATCATCGTATTCCAGAACAAGACGGTCGTGTTCAACTGATGGCCGCGTGCCCGGCGCACCGCCAATGGTGAAAGTGGAAAACCGACTGGGCAAATGATACAATATTTGAAAATTGTTCTGAGAAAACGCTGCCGCCCGCACGTTTCGGGAGCGCCGCGGCACACGGAAGAGACATGGGAGGAAACGCAATGTCGGTTACGCAGAAATCCATCGATCAATTGTCGATTGACACGATCCGCACACTGGCGATCGACGCGATCGAGAAGGCGAAGTCCGGGCATCCGGGCATGCCCATGGGCGCCGCTCCGATGGGTTATCAACTGTTCGCCCGCACGATGAAGCACAACCCGTCCAATCCGTCCTGGATCAACCGCGACCGGTTCGTGCTGTCGGCCGGCCACGGTTCCATGCTGCTCTATGCGCTGCTTCATCTGTCCGGTTATAATCTTCCGCTCGAGGAAATCAAGAATTTCCGCCAATGGGGCTCGAAGACGCCGGGGCACCCGGAATACGGCCATACGCCGGGCGTCGACGCGACGACCGGTCCGCTCGGCCAGGGCATCGGCATGGCCGTCGGCATGGCGATGGCCGAAGCGCAGCTGGCGGCGACGTACAACCGCGAAGGCTATCCGGTCATTGACCATTACACCTATGCGATCTGCGGCGACGGCGACCTGATGGAAGGCGTCGCGAGCGAGGCGGCTTCGCTTGCCGGCCACCTGAAGCTGGGCAAGCTGATCGTGCTGTACGACTCGAACGACATCTCGCTGGACGGCGAGCTGAATCTGGCGTTCTCCGAGAACGTGGCGCAGCGTTTCGAAGCTTACGGCTGGCAGGTGCTGCGCGTCGAGGACGGCAACGATCTGGCGGCGCTGGCGAAGGCAATCGAGGCGGCGCAGGCCGAGAAGTCGAAGCCGACGCTGATCGAAGTGAAGACGGTCATCGGCTACGGCAGCCCGAACAAGGCGGGCAAAGGCGGCCACGGCGGCCCGCACGGTTCGCCGCTCGGTCCGGATGAATCGAAGCTGACGAAGCAATTCTACGGCTGGGACCCGGAAGCGGAGTTCCATGTGCCGCAGGAAGTGCGCGACCATTTCGCGCAGGTGAAGGCGCGCGGCGAGCAGGCGAACGCGGAGTGGAACAAGCTCGTCGAAGCGTACAAGGCGGCGCATCCGGAGCTCGGCAAGCAGTTCGAGCAGGCTGCCGCCGGCGAACTGCCGGATGGCTGGGACGCCGATCTGCCGGTCTATGACGGCAGCAAGGCGGTCTCGACGCGCGTCGCTTCCGGCGAAGCGCTCAACGCGCTGGCGAAGCGCGTGCCGAATCTGGTCGGCGGTTCGGCCGACCTCGAAAGCTCGACGATGACGCACCTGAAAGGACTGCCGGTGTATAAGCCGGGCAGCTACGACGGACGCAACATTTACTTCGGCGTGCGCGAGTTCGCCATGGCGGCCGCGATGAACGGCATCGCGCTGCACGGCGGCCTGAAAGTGTACGGCGGCACCTTCTTCGTGTTCACGGACTATCTCCGTCCGGCCGTCCGACTGGCGGCATTGATGAAGCTGCCGGTCGTCTATGTCCTGACGCACGACAGCATCGCGGTCGGCGAAGACGGGCCGACCCACGAGCCGATCGAGCAGCTCGCCTCGATCCGGGTCATTCCGGATCTTACGGTCATCCGTCCGGCCGATGCGAACGAAACGGCCGCCGCATGGCGCTACGCGGTCAAGAACCGGTCGAATCCGGTGGCGCTGGTGCTGACCCGCCAGAACCTGCCGATCATCGAAGGAACGGCCGAGCTGGCGCGCACGGGCGTCGAGCGCGGCGCTTACGTCATCTGCGACGCGCCGAACGGCAAGCCGGCCGCGCAGATCATCGCGACGGGTTCCGAAGTGCAGCTCGCGGTCGCGGCGGCGAAGGCGCTGGCCGAAGAAGGGATCGGCGTCCGCGTGATCAGCATGCCGAGCTGGGATCTGTTCGACAAGCAGGACCAGGCGTACCGCGATTCCGTGCTGCTGCCGGACGTGAAGGCGCGCCTCGCGGTCGAGATGGCGCATCCGTTCGGCTGGGAGCGCTATGTCGGCGAGAAGGGTGCGGTGCTCGGCATCAGCACGTTCGGCGCTTCGGCGCCGGGCGACCGGCTCATCCGGGAGTTCGGCTTCACGGTCGAGAACGTCGTCGCCAAGGTGAAGTCGCTCCTCTGAGCCGCAAGCATCCCTGGCATCGATTCGAAAGTCCCGCTTTGTGCGGGACTTTTTTCATGCTCCCGTTTAACAATTCCTCATATTTCACACGATTTTTTTACACAATCCTACGATTTTCATACAAAGTCTTGATTTCCATGCCCGGCGATCCGATAAAAAAGTCGTATAACGCGCGTTTATGGCCGTCGATCACTTTGGGTAGGAGGACTTCAAGAATGGCGAAAAAATTCGACGGAACTGCAGACGAAACAGCAAAGAAAGTCCGCGGCAAAGCAAAGTTCCCGCAACTGCTGAAGCTCGGTTTTCTCAGGCACGCGAGCGTCCGCCACAAGCTGACGATCATTCTGGTGTCAAGCACGATCTTCATGTTGTGCATCGGCCTGGCGGGGTTCATCACCATGATGCTCATGAATGCCCAGATCGAGAGACTGGCGTCGGACAACATCAAGACGATTGATTTGGCGAACGAAGCGGCGATCATCGGCCAAGCCATCGAGGTGGATTCCTACCGGTATCTGATGGCGACGGACGAGGATGCCCGGGAGAATGCATACGGCAAGGTAAGAGAACACAGCCAACGTTTCAGGGAAGTCATGGAAGAGCTGAAGTCGACGGAGGTCGGCAAGGCGGAGAGCGATCGGATCGAACGGATCGAGGCGATTGATCTCCAGTATTCGAATCGCCGCACGACAGCCGAACAACTGGCGGCGAGCGGCCAACAGGCTTCGGCGATCGCGTATTTCAACCGCGAAGCTTCCTCGCTGCTGGAGCAGAAGAACCAGCTATTGAACGAGATAACGACTATCAGTACGCAGCAAGCCGTCCAGGCCAACAAGGACATTCAGGACAGAATGAATACCTCGATCATTCTGATGATCATTCTCATTTTGCTCGGACTGATCATCAACGGCGGACTCGTGCTGCGGGTATCGCTCCTGATCACGAAGCCGATGTCGGAGCTGCAGAAACTGATGGCCGACGCCGCCGACGGAGATTTGAGCGGCCGCATCGCGCTCGACTCGCGGGATGAGCTCGGCCGGCTGTCCGCTTCCTTCAACAAGATGATGGACGATATGAGCGACGTCATCCGCCGCATCGGCGAGACATCGGTGCAGCTTGCCGCATCTTCGCAGCAGCTTACCGCCAGCGCCGAGCAGACGGGCAAGGCGAGCGAAGTCATCGCCTCGTCGATGCAGGAAGTCGCCTCCGGCATGAGCCGTCAGGCGGAGCAGGTCGCGGGCGGACTCGAAGCGACCAGACAGATCAATGAACAGGCATCGGATGTCTCGGGCAAAACGCGGGCGGCGGCGGACAGCGCGCTGGAGACGTCGGACATTGCGCGGGACGGCAGCCGCACGATGCAGCAGGCGTCCGTGTCGATGGACGGCATCCAGCAATCCGTGGAGCAGCTCTCCTCGTCGATCCGTCTGCTTGAACAACAATCCGGGCAGATCGAGAAAATTGCGCGTGCCATCTCGGACATCGCCGAACAGACGAACCTGCTGGCGCTCAACGCATCCATCGAAGCGGCCAGAGCGGGCGAGCACGGCCGCGGCTTCTCGGTGGTCGCCTCCGAAGTGCGCAAGCTGGCGGAACAATCGCTTGAGGCCGCGAAGAGCGTGCAGCGGATCATCGCGGATGTGCAGGAGCATATGCAGCAAGCCGTGCAGTCGATGGATCTGACGGCAGAACGCGTGGACGAGGGACGGGCGGCCGTCGTAAGAGCGGACCAATCGTTCGGACAGATCGAAGAAGCGGTCGCCAAGCTTGCCGAGCAGATGCGGGCCGCATCGCTCGCCGCGCAGTCGATGGCGGAAGGCGCGGACCAGATCGAGAAAATGATCACGGAACTGCACAACATCAGCGATTCCACCCAATCGGAGACCGAGCAGGTGTCCGCGGCGACGGAGGAACAGCTGGCGACGATGGAGGAAATGTCCGCTTCGTCCCAGCATCTGGCCCACTTGGCGCAGGAAATGGAGATGCTGATCGGCAAGTTCCGGCGGTAATGCCCGGCGAATGCCGGCACGCAAAGCTGACAGGCCCCGGTGAGGGGAGGAACGGCCCGCGTTCCTTGCCCGTCCGGGGCTTCATTTGTGCTGCCGCGCTCGCCGCGCGGGCTGCGGGATCGTCCGGCGATCATAAACCGTGCCTATATCACGCCGCAAAAACGGTAATGCCTCCCGGGAAGGCAGGCGTGACCGTTTTCCTTGAGTTCGGTTGTAAAATCCAGTATTCTAGTGGTTAGGTTTTGGTTGCAGGGACAGGCCGCCGATCCGGCATCGGCTGCCATTATCCAGACGGAATCGGGAGGAAAAGGAAATGTCGAAAGCCGTAACATTCGATTACTCGAAAGCGCTGCCGTTCGTCGGCCAGCATGAGATCGATTACCTGGCGGACGCCGTCAGACTGGCGCACGACCAGCTTCATAACGGGACCGGCGCGGGCAGCGATTTCCTGGGCTGGATCAACCTGCCCACGGAATACGACAAGGAAGAATTTGCGCGGATTCAGGCGGCTGCGTCGCGCATTCGCGAAAATTCCGACGTGCTCGTCGTGATCGGCATCGGCGGTTCGTATCTCGGCGCGCGGGCCGCAATCGAGATGCTGTCGCATTCCTTCTACAACATGCTGCCGAAGGGCAAGCGCCAAATCAGCTCGACTTATGTCGCCCATCTGCTGCAATTGCTTGAAGGCAAGGACTGGTCGATCAACGTCATCTCGAAATCCGGCACGACGACCGAACCGGCGATCGCTTTCCGCATTTTCCGCGAGAAACTGGAGCAGAAATACGGCAAGGAAGAAGCGCGCAAACGGATCTACGCGACGACCGACCGGGCGAAGGGCGCGCTCAAGAAACTGGCCGACGCGGAAGGTTACGAGACGTTCGTCATTCCGGACGATGTCGGCGGACGCTATTCCGTGCTGACGGCCGTCGGTCTCCTGCCGATCGCCGTGGCGGGCATCGACATTGCCGCGATGATGCAGGGCGCAGCCGACGCGTCGCGCGAATACGCGAATCCGGACCTGCGCGAGAACGGCGCTTATCAATACGCGGCTGTCCGCAACGCGCTGTACCGCAAAGGCAAGACGACGGAAATTCTCGTCAACTACGAACCGAACCTGCACTATTTCTCCGAATGGTGGAAGCAGCTTTACGGCGAGAGCGAAGGGAAGGACAACAAGGGCATCTATCCGGCGTCGGTCGATTTCTCGACGGACCTGCACTCGATGGGCCAATTCATCCAGGAGGGCTCGCGCAACCTGTTCGAGACGGTCATCCAGGTGGCGGAAGTGCCCGAGCATATCACCATCAACAGCGATCCGGAGGATCTGGACGGCTTGAACTTCCTCGCCGGCAAGACGATGGATTTCGTGAACAAGAAGGCGTTCGAAGGGACGCTGCTCGCCCATACGGACGGCGGCGTGCCCAATCTGGTCGTCACGATCAAGGACATGACCCCGTACACGTTCGGGTATCTCGTCTATTTCTTCGAGAAAGCATGCGGCATCAGCGGCTATCTGCTGGGCGTCAATCCGTTCGACCAGCCGGGCGTCGAGGCGTACAAGAAGAATATGTTCGCGCTGCTGGGCAAGCCGGGCTACGAGAAGGAGAAGGCAGCCCTCGAAGCGCGCCTGTAAGCGGGAGATCGACTGTGCTGGCGCGTTACCGTACGCTCCGCCGCGAAGGCGAGCGGGAGATTGTCATCAAGAAATCGCGGTTCATCGGATACGGCAAGCCGGTAACGTCGGAAGAAGAAGCGGTCGCCTTCGTTGAAGCGATCCGCAAGAAGCATTGGGACGCGACGCACAACTGCTACGCCTACGTCATCGGCGAACGGGACGAGATCCAGAAATCGTCGGACGACGGCGAACCGAGCGGCACGGCCGGCCGGCCGATTCTCGAAGTGATCAAGGCGCAGCAGCTCAAAGATACGGCGATCGTCGTCACCCGCTATTTCGGCGGCATCATGCTCGGCGCCGGCGGTTTGATCCGCGCCTATACCGAAGGCGCCGTGCAGGCGATCGAGGCGTCGGAGCCGATCGAGCGGGTGCTGCGCCGGAAGGTGTCGGTCGAAGTCGACTATACATGGTACGGCAAGATCGAGAACGAGCTGCGCAGCCGGGGCTGGCATGTCGGCGACACGGTGTTCACGGACCGCGTCACCGTCGTCTGCCTGCCGGAGGATGGCGAAGCGGAGCGGTTCATCGCATGGATGACTGATCTGACGCAAGGACGGGCGACCATCACGCCCGGCGAAGCCGAATATTACGATTTCTGAGCGGAGGGCGGCCCGGCAGGGCCGCCCGAGGCATGTTTCACCCGTCCCCCGCATAGTGTTCTATGGAAGACCAAGGGGATGGGGAGGGATGCGGGATGGCGGTCAGACGATTCGCCGCGTTGACCGGACTGGTATTCCTGCTGCTCGGGTTGTACGGTTTCATCGATCCGGACGGGTTCGGTCTGTTCCATCTGGGCGCGGCGCACAACGTCATTCATCTGATTGTCGGGCTGCTCGGCCTTGCGGCGTCGTCCGGCGAAGGGTATGCGTATCGTTATTCGCAGGTCATCGGCATCTTCTATCTGCTGCTCGCGGTGCTCGGCGTGTTCACCGGCGATCTGTTCGGTCTGATGCACGTCGGCCTTGCGGATAACGCGCTGCATTTCGTCGTCGGCGCAATCGCGCTGTACTTCGGCTTTGTCATCTCGGAATCGGCGCAAGAGGCAAGATCCTACCGCTGATCCAGGATGAAAAAAGGCTGTTTCCGACGGACCGGGCACTTCCGGTGCCCCGCGGCGGAAACAGCCTTTTTCTGCCCCATGTGATACTCAAGCCTCTACCAGCAGCAGAATGATGGATGACAGGCCGAGGCAGAGGCTCAGCAAGCCGAGCAGCGCCAGCGCCTGCCGATTGTTGTATCCGGCCCGCAGCAGTCGATAATGGACCTGGCTGGCATCCGCCTGATAGATCGGCTTGCCCTGGATGAGCCGCTTGAATACGACGAACAGGTTGTCGAAGATCGGCACGCCGAGCGCAAGAATCGGAATGAACAGCGACAGCAGCGTCGCCTGCTTGAACACGCCGTCGAGCGCGATGACGGACAGCACGAAGCCGAGGAAAGTCGCGCCGGCGTCGCCCATGAAAATTTTGGCCGGCGGCTTGTTGTATTTCAGGTAAGCGATTGCCGCTGCGAGCAGGATGATTGCCATCATCGCCGAATGGCTCTGCCCCTTCACGAGGGCGACGATGAACAGCGTGCCGGCGGAAATGGCGGACAGCGTGCCGGCCAGCCCGTCCATGCCGTCCGAGAAATTGATGACGGTCGTCACGCCGAAGATCCACAGAATCGTCAGCACGCACTGCAGCCATCCGGGCAGCAGCACATAGTCGTCGATCAGCGGATTGTAGAAGCCGGAAAATTCGATGCCCGACAGATAGACGAGCACGGCGGCCGCTATCTGGACAAGCGCTTTCGGCAGCGAGGGGAAATCGCGGCCCTGGGTTTTGTACCAGTCGTCGATGGTGCCGATGACAAGCAACAACGCGCCGCCGGCGAGCACGGCCATGGTCTCGTAGCCGTTCCACTCGGCCAGCATAAGATAGGCGGTGGCGAAGCCGAGATAAATGGCGTAGCTGGCGGTGAGCGGAATCGGCTCGCGGTGCAGCTTCCGCTCGACCCCTTCCCGCGGCTTGTCCACGAAGTCGAGCCGGAACGCAAGCCGCCCGAGCGGCGGAATCAGCAGATAGACGACGGCGAATGAGACCAGAAATGCGAGTATGTATAGCACTGTGCCCAATCATCTCCGGTAAAAAAAATAATCCCGACAGTATAGACGACTGTCGGGATGGAAAAGTTTCGCTATTTTGCGTCAATATCCGATGTGCCTTGCCAGCCGGCTCATTTCCAGCCATTGCGATGCCAGCATGGCGTAGATGGCCACGTCCGCGTAGCGGTCGCCCAGCCGTTTCGCCTGGCGCGCGATCCCTTCGAGCTTGAAACCGAGGCGCTCCGGCACGGCCCTGCCGCGGGCGTTGTCCACGGTCGTGCGGATCTCCAGCCGGTTCAACTCGGCCTTCTCGAATGCCCATCCGGTGAGCACCTCGCAGGCTCGCGTCATGCGGCCGCGTCCGCCGGCAGCCGGGGCGAGCCAAAATCCGAGCCGTCCGCAGCGGTCTGCCGAATCGAGATGCGAAAGCTCCACGACGCCCATCAGTTTGCCGTCCGTGAACAGTCCGAATCCTGCGGCTTCGTCGTCCTTCCATTGCGTGTCCAGCCGCCGGATGAACGTCAGGGAATCGAGGGGCGACCGGACGCCTGCCGGCCAGGCGAACCATTGCGACAGCCATTCCCTGTGGACCTCGATGAGCCGAAACAATTCGTCCGCATGCTCCGTGGACAGCTGCACCAGTTCCGTCTGCTCGTCGACCGTGAATCTGGCCATGGGAAGCACCTCCGCGTGGAATTGTGGAAGCGTTTTCTCTCCGGCGTAAAAAGTATGGCGGCACATCTTCCGCTTCGCTTCCATTATACTACGGATGCGCTGCGCAGACATCGCCGCCGGCAAGGAAAATTCAGGATTTCACCGGTTCAAGATGAAGGTATCGATGACGTGCTTGACGCCGTCTTCATTGTTCGTCTTCGTGACGAAGCCGGCGATCGCTTTCAGCGATTCGATCGCATTGCCCATGGCGACGCC
>JGI12298J13902_1000400_pt1 | contig 11810 bp, 8 predicted proteins | sample Passage260A_FD_13902 | JGI IMG/M metagenome (IMG submission 13902)
CCAGTCAGTCGTGCGACGGTGCCGCGTCTACCAGTAAACGTAGATCCACGACGATTGCCGTTCCTGACCACGGATCGTTGCCTTGGCGACGATGACGTCGGTGCCTGATGGGGTCATGCCGCTGAAGGAGCAGTACGCCAAGCCATTGATGCTGGTCGTGGTGGTGACGGTCTTGCCCGCGTTCGTGCCTTGGATAACCTCGCAGGTCACCGGGAGGTCCGGTATCAGTTGGTAATAGCCGTCGCGGACGATGAAGGCGACGCTGACGGAGTTCGAATACTTGCTCGGCTGCCCGCTCAGGTTGATGCTCGACTGACCCGGCAGCCAGGTCACGGTCGCCGTCGCGGTCTCGTCGGTGCCGTCGCCGTCGACGTCACCCGTTACGGTGACGGTGTCGACGTAGTTGTCGTACGTGGCGTTGTCGTAGTTCTTGACGCTACAGGTTGTACTGCCGTTCGCGCCGGTCGTGGCGTTGACCCACTGGCCGGTGTTCGGGCCGGCTGTGATCTGGCATTTCACGGGGACACCGCTCACCGGGCCGCCGTACGCGTCGACGGCCGTCACCGTCATGTTGAACCAGAACGTATACGCCAGCGACGACGACGTCGGCGACACCGTCAGCCTCGCCACGCCGGAGGGTTGCCAGGTGACGGTCACCGAGGTGGTCTCACCGGTGCCGTCGCCGTCGACATCGGCCGTGACGGTGATGGTGTCCGTGTCATTGTTGGCCGCGGCCTTGGCATCGGTGATGGCGCAGGTCGTCTGGCCGTCCGCTCCGATCGTGGCACCGGTCGACTGGCCGCTGTTCGGGCCGCTCGTCACCGCACAGGTGACGGCGACTCCGTTGGCCGGACCACCGTAGCCGTCCACCGCCGTGATGGTCAGCGTGACCGACTGGCGGGCCGTCGGCGTCGTGGTCGACGGGGTCGCGGTCAGGATCGTCGGGCCGGAGGGCTGCCAGATCAGCGTCACCGCGGTCGTCTCGGTCAGGTCCCGGACGCCATTGCCGTTGAAGTCGGCCCAAACGGTGACGGTGTCCTCGTGGTTGCTACCGGAGGCGGCGGTGTCGGTGATGGCGCAGCTCGCTCGACCGTTCTGGTCGGTCGTGGTCTGGATAGCCGGCGCTCCCGCGTTCGGACCGGCGCTGACCTTGCACTCCAGCGGGAAACCGGCGATCGGGCCGAAGGCGTTGAGAGCGGTGACGTGCAGCGTGTAGGTGCCGCGCGCCGTCGGCGTGGCCGACGTGGCGTCGACCGACAAGCCGGCCTGGAAGCGGGTGAAGTCGGTCCGGAGGAGGTTGTAGACCGCCGAGCCGTCACCGGCTACCTCGTAGTTGACGTTGTTTGAGACGCCGACCAGCGTGCCCCCGCCCAGCACGCCGACCACGGCTGCGCCACGGAACCCGCCCGGCATCTCGCCCAGGCTGAGCGTGTAGACCGTCGCCCCGGCGCCTGCCGGCAGAGTCAGATTCAGCGGCGCCTCCCCGTCATCCGCACCGGTTGTCGGCGCCACCGGCACCCCGGCCGCGTCGACGAACTGAACGCTCGCCGTCACGGCCATGCCGCTCGGGTTGAACAGGTTGATGCCGGAGGTATCTCCGGAGCCCGTCTGCGCGTTGCCCTTCTGCAGCAGTGGGAGCGCCAACTGCGACTCGTAGAGCACCCGGCCATTATCGAGCGTGCGCGATGCGCCACCCATCTGCGCCTGCCCGGCCGGGTACGACATGGCATGCCCCTGGCCCTGCCCGCCGAGGTACTTCACCTCGTCGACGGCGGCCGCCAGCGGGGCGGTGCCCGCTATCCGGACCGCGGTGATCTGGTTCTCGCCGATGCCGAAGTTCTCGCTCGCCGGGGTGTAGACGTACTCCATCGCCCGCGCCGGGATCGTCACCGTGTCGCTCGCGACGACATTCCCGGCGTAGTTGTAGTACGTCACCGTCACCCGGTTGTCGCGGTCCGACAGGTTGGCGATGTTGATGCCGGTGTTCCAGCCGTTGTAGTCGCGGAAGACCAGCGGGCCGAAGGTCACCGTCGCCGCAGCGCCGCCGGTCCGTGGCTGGGCGACGGTGGTCAGCATCATCCCGGTCGCCGGCTTCATGCGGAAGGCCGCCGCCACGACCGCATGGGTGGCATCGACCCAGACCGAGCCGACTTCGCCCTCGGGGAAGCCCGCGTCCTGGCGCAGGTCAACCGTCACCGACTCGCCCGGCTTGAGCATCCGGCCCGCGAGGAGCGCGACGCTCGGCCCGGCATAGCCCTGGCCGCCCGCGGCGTAGAAGGTCGCGTTCACCGAGGTGTTCTTACCGGAGACGTTCGTGATGACCAGTGCGGTGTTCCAGCCGGCGTTGGTCTGGGCGATGGGCACGATCCAGCGGGATTGGCCGTCAAGGAGCGCGCCGCCGTTGCCCGCGTCGGCGATGTCCGCGGCCGGGAGCGCGGTGTAGCCGTCCACCATCGCGGTGTCCGCCGAGGTCTGCACCCCGGTTGTGCCGACGGTGTGCTTCTCCACGCCCGCGATGCGGGCGTCGGGCAGTCGTAGGCCGTCACGGTGTACGTGCCCGCCGGCTCGGCACCCCGCGGGCTCCAGTCGATCGCCACGGCGCCGTCGGCGTAGGTCCAGGTATAGTCGTGAGCCTCGGCAAAGGTGAGGCCGCCCTGGGTGACTCTGATGTAGTCCGGCCGCGCTGCCAGCCCGGTGATGACGTTGCCGTCGACCGTGTTCGGCGTGCCGCGCGTGGGTGACGCCGACGCGACCTCGACACAGACCCCGGCGCGCTCCAGGGCGGCCACGTCGGCCCAGGCCGCCACGGCGACCACGCCTGCGCCCGGCTCGGCGATCCCGAGCTCACCCGCCGTCCAGCTCTGCGATGCCCGCGGGTTGAGCGTGAGCGAGGTCAGCTCGTTGCCCGCCGCGTCCTTCACGGTCACCTTCACCGGGAATGGCTCGACATTCTGGACCGTGATCGCGCCCGAAATCCCCGCGATCCCGGCTAGACTAGCGTTGTTCGGTACCCAGGGGAAGTAGATCGTTCCCTCCCCAGGGGAATCGGGCGCCGCTGCCGCGGGCGCGACCGTGCCGATCGAGAGGCTGGCGACAAGCACCAGCATGACCACCAGGCTGGCCAGGCGGTGCTTCACTGGCGTGTCTCCTTTCGTAACGGGCCCCTTTCCGACATCGGCCCAGGAACACCATCCACCTGTTCGAGGGCTGGTCGGGTGGGTTGCACGTCAGGAGCACACGCCACTCGAACGAGCTTTGCCGAAACTCTATGACGTACGATTCGGCATATGGTTGTGTCATTATGTCATGAATCGGCATCGTCTCGCCCGAGGACGGGCGCTCGCAAACGCACATGAGGTAGGATGCGGCCGGGTTCGGCAAAGCAGCGGGAGGTGCGGCATCGGCGAAGAGCAGGCCATCATCATCGCCGCGGTGTTCAGCGTCCTGGTCATCGTGGCGACCGTCGGGATCGTTGGCCGGGTCCTGCCGGGGCACTGGCGTGCCCGTCGCTGGTCGCTGGTCGTCATCGATGTCATGCTTATCATCGGTTCGCTGCTGATTGCCTCCCGGCCGGTGATCGGTGTTGTGCGGCTGATGCGGTGATCGACCGCTCCCTCCGCGGGCTCGGGATGGAGCGGAGACACGGATTTCGTCGTGAATCCGGGGTTTTTTGGTCCGAAGGCGTGCATCAACTGGCGTGAGTGTGGCGCGTTCGGAAGCCGATCGGCCACGTGATGCCCCCCAACGTACTTGACATCTTTCTTTCCACTCTGTAATCTGGGGCCGGTCACGGCTGGACCCCGTGCCGAAGGGGACGTCGGCCGGGGTGGCGAGCCGGCCAGTCCGCGGCGACGCCACCAGCGTGGCCAACGCGCTCTCCCAGAGCGCGCGTCGTGGAAGACTCCAACACGACACCGGCACGGTGCGCCGGTTGGGGGACCGGTTGTGCCGCTGTCACGGTGCGGTGAGAGGAGCGGTCGCGGCATCGAGTGAGTCGCTCTCCAAGCGGCTCTGGCGTTGCCGGCCACCGCGTCAAGGGAAGGGAAGGGTGTCGGCTGGGATCGGCAGACAAGCGTTCTGTGGCTGCCCACCTGACCGCTCCTCCCACGCGCACCCACACTCTCTCCACCCGCTGGTCCGGGCGATCCTCCCACCCGCCTCAGGGCGCCAGATCTACCACCCACCGTCGATCTCAGCGAAGATTGCCCCAGACCGCAGCGGCACGGCCTTGCGGCGATAACCGGTTGTCCGTTTTGGGTGCTGTGCGCGCCCAATGCGAACGGGAGTGCTGAATGTCCGAGACGACCACGCCCGCCCCTGAGCTCGACGGGGTGGTGGAAGCTGCGATGACCCGCTGGGGAGTGCCCGGCCTGACGCTGGGTATCCTGCGCGACGGGGAAGCCGAGACCCGCGCCTACGGCGTCGCCAGCCTGGAGAGCGGCTACCCCGTACGGCCGGATAGCCTGTTCCAGATCGGGTCGATCTCGAAGGTCTACACCGCGACGCTGGTCATGACCTTCGTCGAGGAGGGCGTGCTCGATCTCGACACGCCGGTGTCGACGTACCTGCCGGACCTCGTGCTGGCCGACCCCGCGGCGCGCGACGCGATCACCGTCCGCCACCTGCTGGCTCACACCAGCGGGTTGGAAGGTGACCGCTTCACCGACTATGGCATGGGGGACGATGCCCTGAGCCGCGCCATCGCCGAGTTCCATACCCTGCGGCAGATCACCCCGCCCGGCGAGACCTGGTCCTACTGCAACACCGGCTTCTACCTCACCGGCGCCATCATCGAGCGGCTGACCGGGAAGCCGTTCGAGACGGTCATGCGGGAGCGGATCCTGGAGCCGCTGGGCCTCACACGCTCCTTCTTCTTCGCGCACGAGGCGATCACCTACCCGGTGGCGGTCGGCCACTTGCCGGTCCAGCCGGGTGAGCCGGCCCACGAGGTGGCACGCCGCTTCCCGCTGCCGCGCTGCGTCAACGCCGCCGGCGGCATCATCTCCGACGTCGGCGACCTGCTCCGCTTCGCCGCGTTCCACCTGGGCGACGGCACGGTGGATGGGCAGCGGGTGCTCTCCCCGGAATCGCTGGCGGCGATGCGCGAGCCGCAGACGGAGGCGGGGAGCTTCGCCGAAGCCTACGGCCTGGCCTGGGCGCTGCACGCCTACGACGGCGGGTGGGTCGTCGGGCACGGCGGCTCGACCGGCGGGTACCAGGCCCAGCTCCGTATCGTGCCGGGGAGTGGCTTCGCCGTGGGGGTTCTGACGAACAGCGCGCAGGGCGCGGCGGCGTACAGCGAGATCATCGACTGGGTGCTGGAGCATGAGTGCGGCCTGCGGCCCGTTCGGCCGGAGCCGGTGAGCCTGTCCGCGGACGAACTGGCCTGGTCCGCCGGGCGCTACCACCGGCCCGACGTCGACATCACGATCTCGGTCGATGGGGACCGGCTGCGCGGCGAGGTGGTGAACCGCAACCTGATCACCGGCAAGGTGACGACGCTGCCCCCGATGACGCTCATCCCGATCGGCGAGCGCCGCGTCCGGATCGCGGACACGCACGTGCGCGGGGAGACGATCGAGTTCCTGGAGGGCCCCGACGGCAACCCTCGCTTCCTCCGCTTCCACGGCCGCCTGACGGACTGGCAGGGGCGATAGCGCCTGGGCTGGACGACCCGCAGCAGTATCGCAACGAGTGCCGCCGTCGGTGTCAAACCGACGGCGGCTTCGCGAATAGCCCTCACCCCCGGCCCCTCTCCCAAAGTTGGGAGAGGGGAGCTGGACACGAGCGGCCGGCGGGCACGCCCGCGCTCGTGAGTAAAGAAGAACCCCCTCTCCCACAAGGGGAGAGGGGGTCAGGGGGTAAGGGTCCGTCCCCTAATTCGCCTTCGCGATGGCCGCGCGGATGCGCGGGGCGGTCATGGGGAGGTCGGTGACGCGGGCGCCGGTCGCGTCGGCGATGGCGTTGGCAATGGCCGCCGCGGTCGGGATGACCGGCGGCTCGCCGACGCCCTTCGCGCCGAACGGCCCGGCCGAGGACGGCAGCTCCACCAGCTTCACCTCGATCGGTGGAACCTGCGGGGCAGCCGGCAGGCTGTAGTCCATCAGCGTCGGGTTCAGCGGCTGGCCGTTGTCGTCGTAGATCAGGCCCTCGTGCAGCGCCCAGCCGATGCCCTGAGCCACACCGCCCTGGACCTGCCCTTCCACGAGCGCCGGGTTCAGCGCCCGTCCGACGTCCTGCACCGCGACGATCCCCAGCAGGGTCACCTCGCCGGTCGCCGGGTCCACCCGAACGTGGGCGAGCTGACCGGAGAAGCCGGGCGCGCGCGCCGTCACGGCCGACTTGCCGACACCGTAGACCGGCTCGTACTTGCCGCCGAACGTCATGCTCATGCGCGCGATCTCGGTGATGGCGATCGACCGGTCGGGCACGCCCTTGACCTGGACCCGGCCGTCGACCATCTCCAGATCCTCCGGCGCCGCTTCCAGCTCGGCCGCGGCGATGGCGAACACCTGCCGCCGCGCCTCCTCCGCTGCGGCGCGCACCGCCAGCCCCACGGTGTAGGTGATCTTGCTGCCGCCGCTCATCCCCGCGTACGGGGCGGCGTCGGTGTTGTCGGTGACGATCTTCACCCGGTCCACCGGAACGCCGAAGGTCTCGGCGGCGATCATCGCCATCGTCGTGTTGGTGCCGGTTATGTCGACCGACCCCAGGGAGACGGTGAGACTGCCGTCGGTGTTGAGCCGGACGTTGGCCGCGCAGGGCTCGACCCCGCCGGGCCAGCCGCCAACGGCGATGCCGAAGCCCTCGTTCGGACCGGCATTGCGCTGCTGCCAGCGGTCGCGCAGCGCCTCCAGCACCTCACGCAACCCCATCTCGGGCCAAGGCACGTCGTTGGGCTGCGGGTCGCCCGGGGCCGAGGCGTTGCGCAGGCGGAACTCCAGCGGGTCCCAGCCGAGGGCGCGGGCCGCCTCGTCCACCGCCTGCTCGATCGCAAACGTCCCCTGCGGCGCGCCGGGGGCGCGGTAGGCGCCGACACCCGGCTTGTTGGTCAGCACTTCGTAGCCGATCAGGTCGAGGTTGGCGCAGCGGTAGTAGCCGCCGATCATCAGCAGGGCCACGTTGGTGGGTGCACCGGGGTAGACGCCGGAGTCGAAGATGACGCGACCCTGGATCGCGGTGATGGTTCCGTCCTTCTTGGCACCAAGCTTCAGGTCGATCACCGCGCCCGGGGCGGGAGTCGCCAGCAGGAACTCCTCCATGCGGGTGAGGACCAGCTTGACCGGGCGGCCGGTGCGCAGCGCCAGCGCGCCAACCAGGGGCTCCAGGAGGACCGTCTTGCCGCCGAAGCCGCCACCGACCTCCATCGGCACGACCGTCACCTGGTTCTGCGCCAGGCCCAGCGTGTCCGCGGTGACGGTGCGCGCGTAGAACTGCCCCTGGGTCGCGGTGTAGATGGTGAGGTTGCCCAGTGGGTCGGGCACCGCCAGCGTCGCGTGCGGCTCGATGTAGCCCTGATGCACCGAGGCTGTGGTGTAGGTGCGCTCGACGATGACGTCCGCCTCGGCGAAGCCCTGCTCGACATCGCCCCGGCGGAAACGGATGGCGCTGGTGACGTTGTCGCCCAGGCGGTTGACGTCGACCTCCTCACCGCCCTGGACCGTGGCGTGCATCTGCGCCTCAGCCCACTCCCCCTCCTGCGCCTTCGGGCGGATCACCGGGGCGTCGGGCTGCATGGCGGCGTGCGGATCGACCACGACGCCGAGCGGCTCGTAGTCGACCTGGACCAGCGGCGCGGCTTCCTCCGCGGCCGCCTCCGTCTCGGCGATCACCACCGCCACCGGCTGACCGTAATAGATCACCTTGTCGCGCGCGAGCATCGCCCGCGCCCGCTCCGACGGCTCCGGGCCGTCCGGCAGCAGGTCCGCGCCGGTGACGACGTCCACCACGCCGGGGACCGCCCTCGCGGCGCTGGTGTCGATGCCTTTGATGCGGGCGTGTGCCTGCGTCGCGGTCGTGAGCCGGGCGATGAGGGTTCCCGGCGGGGTCAGGTCGGCGGTGTAGCGGGTTTGGCCGCGCACCTTCTGCGGTGAGTCGACGCGTGGGATCGCCTTCCCGATGAGCGTAGTCGCGGTCATTCTGCCTCCCTCGGCTGCTCGTGCCGGTCTTGCGACCGGAATCTTGAGCCTTCGCTGCCTTACCGTCAAGGCACAGCCGCCGCCGCGAGGCCACCCCGGCCACGGGCGAGCGGTACATCCAGCCCTTGTCGCGTGTACGGACAATGCGTACGATCATCGGGCGGGATGGCACGGTTGCGAGAGAGGACGGCCGGCGTGCGGCGGAGATCGCGGGGATCGTGGAACAGCGTCCAGCGGCGAGCGGTGCAGGCGTTCGCGATGATCCTGGCCGCAGCCATCCTCGCTGCCTGCGGTGGATCCGGTCCCGCTGCAACGACGGGACCGGGCGCCGCGCGTGGCACCCCCGGCGTGGCCTCGCCGGTCACCTCGGTCCTGCCCCTTATCGCGACCCCGACGCTCGCCGCCACGCCCACGGCGTCGCCGCCCACCGCGTCGCTGCGCGATGTCGACTGGCGCGCGGTCCTGACCGGCGATCCCGCGCTCGACTTCGGCGCCGCGCCGTCGGGCTTCCCCGACGAGCTGGGCGACCTCTACCTGCCGGATGGGCCGGGTGGGGTCTACGGTTTCCCCGCCCTGGATGAGATCCGCTACGGCGACCTCGACGGCGACGGCCAGGAGGACGCCGTCATCCCGTTCCACTCCGGCGGCACCGCGGGCGCGATCGGCGTCCTGGTCTACCGCGCGACGCCGGACGGGCCGCGACTGGCGGCGGCGCAATCGGCATACAAGATGGAGATCCGCCTCGACGGCGGCGAGCTGGTTCTGCGCACCGCGGCGTACGCCGGTTGGGAGCCGAACTGCTGCCCCAGCGCCTGGGTTGAGACCCGCTACCGGCTTTCGGGTGACGCGCTCGTACCGACCGCGGAGCAGGTCGAGCCGGTCCAAGGGGGCGAGCTGCGCACCGTCGAGCACTTCTACGGGCTGCTCGATGCGGGCGACTACGCGGCGGCGTACACCTTCCTCTCGCCCGCCTTCCAGGCAGCGAACCCCTACGACGCCTGGGTCGCCGGCTTCCAGAACACCGAACGCGTCATCGCCTACGTGGCTCAAAGCGAGCCGAGCCGCGTCACGGTGAACCTGGAGGCCCACGAGCGCGACCCTGCCGGGGACACCCGCGTGCGCCACTTCAGCGGCACTTGGGACCTGATCTTCGACACCACGCGCCGACAATGGCTGCTCGACCGGGCGGAGATCCGCGAGGTGGAGTGACGCTCGCGAACAGCGCCGCGCGGCGCGTATGTCTCGTCCTTTGGAGTGCGGCGGCCCGAGCCGCCGCTTTGGTATGGCGCGGCCGCAGCCGCGCCGGGGTTGGTTCCGTACCGTCGTCGGGACGCGGATGGGTGGCGTGCAGGATCCCACGCCGTGACACGTGCCCGGTGCTCAAGCCCCGGGCTCACAACGAAAGCCGGCTGAAGCCGGCTGAGGACGCTGGGTCCGATCGGGGGCCGAACCGGGCACGCCGGGATGTCGCCATCACAGCCCCTTCAGTGGGCTTACCAAAATATCAGCCCGGCGGCTTTAGCCCGGGGCACCGACCAACCGGCGGACACCTCTCTGCCTGAGTGTGAGCGCGCTTTCCCAGCCGGCTTCAGCCGGCTTTCCTTGTCAGCCCGGGGCTTGAGCCCCGGGCACAGGCCGCGGCATGGGATCCTTCGCGCAACCCATCCCCGGGCCCCTACCCGGGCAGTGGATACCGTGTCAGCCGGGGGTATTGGAGCGTCGGTTCCTTTCCGTTACTACCTGCGGTCAGGGGTGAAGCCCGCTTCGGCCTCCAGCTCGGGCAACAGCACTACGCTCTCTTGCTCGTTCGGGTCGGTGCGGGCGACGACGGCGATGCACGGCTCGGTCTGACTGCGGTTGGCCGGCAAGTGCGGGACGCCGGCCGGGATGTAGACGAAGTCGCCCGCGCCGGTGACGACATGCTCGCGGAGCCCTTCGCCGTACCACATCTCCGCCTCGCCGCTGAGCACGTAGATGGCCGTCTCGTGTCGCTCGTGCAGATGCGCCCTGGCTCGGCCGCCGGGCGGAATGGTCAGCAGGTGCATGCAGAGCCCGGTCGCACCCGCGCTCTGGGCGGAGATACCCTCGAAGTAGGAAAAGCCCTGCTTGCCCTCGTAGCTGTGGCTGCCTCGAACGACGGTGCAGGTGGGCTGGGCTGGCTCCGGCATGCGCGTCCTCCTTGCTCGTTCCCGGTCATGCGTTCGGCGCATCGTAGCACCGCGCTGGCTCGGGGCCAAGAACGGGCCGCGAGGAATACTGGTGGATTGGCGGGTGAGCCGGTCGTCAGGACGCCAGCGCTGAGCGGATTGAACGATGGGACTGGATGCGTGACCGGCAATATATGCGCAACATTCAGAACAACCCAGCAGCCTAATTGCCATTAACTCAGCCTCGCGCCTTCAGACTACTTGACTCGGTGGAACCATTCCCCTACGATCTCTTCGTCCGTCCAACGGCAAGTGGTTCGTTTGGTCCGGTGACCGGGCACAGCGAGCCCGCCGCGGTGGGGTGTACGCGAGAGAGGGGGCGAGTTTGACGCGGGGATCGGTGCTCGGTCGCCTGGTGCGATCGGGACGGGTGGTGGTGCTGCTCGTCGTCGGCCTGCTGGTGGGGCTGTTCAGCGGGGTGGCGCTGGCCAACCAGGACGCCCAGGTGATCTACGGCTGAAAACCGGGTTGGCCGGGTTGCTGCGCATCGTGGACAACCCGAAAAAGTGTTGGTGGTTCGAGACGCCCATTTCCTGGAACCAGATGGGGCTGCAGGGGCCACAGGGGCCGCAGGGTGAGAAGGGTGACCCGGGTCCACAGGGGCCACAGGGGCCAGTGGGACCGGCGGGACCCAAGGGCGAGAAAGGCGATCCGGGTCCACAGGGGCCAGCGGGCCCGCAGGGGCCACAGGGACCCAAAGGTGAGAAGGGCGATTCAGGTCTGGATAACATCACGATCTACACGCCAACCCCAGTGACCATTGAGAATGGGCAGAGTGGGTCCTGGGAGTTCACCTGTCAGGTTCCCAGTAATCGCGTCTTGGGTGGAGGGTATGAAATTCAGCCTGGCGGACCTGGGGTGGAAGTGCGGGCGAGCCGACCGATTCAATCCTTAGTCCAAGTGTGGCGGGTGATCGTTACTAACAATTCCGGAACAAACCAGGAATTGACCGTCTCGATGATCTGTGCGCAATAAGGCACACCGGTCATCCCATCGGTGATCCACTGGCCGCTGGCGATGTCTCGTCTCCAGCGGCTTCCTTGTCTCCATCCGCGGGGCGGTCGCCAGCACCGTTCGGACGGTGCGCCGGCTGGGGGCGTGGTGGCGCGCCGGCACGGCCTCCGCGTTCGGGGTGCGTCGCGTCTCAGCGGTGGGAGTGCGGCACGCCGGGGCCACGACCGCGAGTCGGCCCTCCATGTCCAGGGTCCGGCGCGCAGTGGGGAGAACGGCTGAGGCCAGGGCCGAGTGTCGCGCTCCCGAGCGGATAGACTGGGAGGGACGGACGCTGTTGGACGTAAGCAGGTATGAGTGAGGAGTGGGAGGGGCATCGCGATGCTCGATACCACCACGGAGTGGGGACGGCTGGCTGAGCGGCGGCTGCGTGAGGAGGAGGTCATCTGGCTCACGACCGTCCGGCGGGATGGGCAGCCGCAGCCGATCCCCGTCTGGTTCCTGTGGGACGGGG
>JGI12298J13902_1000417_pt1 | contig 11426 bp, 6 predicted proteins | sample Passage260A_FD_13902 | JGI IMG/M metagenome (IMG submission 13902)
GGGGGCTGCGCCGGCCGAATCCTGCGGGGGTGAAAAGATGCCCTGCGGAAGAGAAGGGTTATATACGAGTTCATGTAGACGTGGGGTGCACTTTGCTTGACCGCGTTCAAAGCGATTCTCAGTTGTATACGAATTCATGTAGACGTGGGTGCGAGGTGACCCTGCGGAAGAGAAGCCCTGTAGGGACGGGGCCGTACCGGCCGGTTTGGCGGGGTTGTCCTGCGATGACGGGGGCCGTGCGTCCTGCTCCTTGTTGGAATGAAGAAAATTTTATCGGTGATGGGTGTCGTTCCCGTCCCCTTCTGGAAGAAAGAGGATGTTTTGTGGCGATGGCCGCCCCGGTCCCCGTCCTTTTGGACGTTTCGAAACTCCCGGTTTTCCGCGCTTTCTTTCCGCTTTCGCTTTCGATTTTTTTTGCAGGACCGGCCGTTCCCCCTGACCCCTTCCCCGCAAAAGAATATACTAATTAAAAGCGGTTTTTTCCCTTTTTAAACGGAATTTTGGGAGAAAAACAATCCGGCTCCAACGAAAAAAGGCGGGGGCTTTATTGCCACGAATGTGAAAATTTTTGGAGAAAACAATCCGGCCCCAACTCCGCCGTGAAAGATCGGCATCCGCGCCGGAAAAATGGGACGGAACCTACACAGGCATTTTGGAAAGCATGGACAGCGGCGAAAAGGGAAGGGAGCCCGCGGGCGAAATGGGCGAAGCCAATTTCCCGATCATGGGGCGGACGCAAGGCCGGCTGCGGCCGTCATTCATCCGGAAAACCAGGCTTTTCCGGCCAATGCAGGAACCTCGCCACAGCCCCCCTTATCCGCAACAAAAGGCTGACGGCCGCGGATTGGGGCGCCGCCCTATTGACGGGGGAAAAACAACTGTTATAAGATTAACTTGCTTTTAATTTTTTCCGGAAAGGAGGGCAGTTTTTCATTTTTTTCAAGCGCCAGAACTAGGCCCTGGGACGTGCGGGGGCTTAGTTGACGAGGTGGAGGTTTATCGAGGTGTTCGGCGGGTGCCTCCCGGCTGCGCGCACACGCAGTCGAGAGCCATCTTCCCAAAACATTAAGGCGACTTAATGGACAAAGGAAGATGGAAGGTGTGCGAACGAAAACACCATACGGAGATAAGGGGGCAAGATTGCTCCCTTAACGGCTTCTTGTCCCCCTTATGACAAGGAGGAAAGAAGTATGTGCGGAATCGTCGGTTACATCGGAACGGATGATTCGAAAGAAATTTTGCTGTACGGCTTGGAGAAGCTCGAATACCGGGGCTATGACTCGGCGGGGATCGCCCTGTTAAATCAGGAAGGCATCCATATTTTCAAAGAAAAGGGGCGGATTCAAGATCTCCGCCGGGTGGTCGACCCCGCCATCCAGGCCGGCGTCGGAATCGGGCATACCCGGTGGGCGACCCATGGAAAACCGAGCAAAACGAACGCCCATCCCCATCAAAGCGCTTCCGGGAGATTCGTCATCGTCCATAACGGGGTGATCGAAAACTACGAGCAGTTAAAGAACGAATATTTGGCGGATGTGCCGTTACAAAGTGACACGGATACGGAAGTGGTCGTGCAGCTCATCGAACGTTTCGCCAATGAGGGGCTTCCGGCATTTGACGCTTTCCGCCGGACGTTGAAGCTGTTGAAAGGTTCCTACGCCTTTGCCTTACTGGATAAGGAAGACAAGGGGACCATTTACGTGGCCAAAAATAAAAGCCCGCTCCTTGTCGGACTGGGCGACGGCTTCAAGGTGGTCGCTTCGGACGCGATGGCCATGCTGCGGCTGACGAACCAATTTGTGGAGCTGATGGATCAAGAAACGGTCATCGTGCGGAAAGATCACATCGAAATTTACGCGTTGGACGGGACGAAAATCGAGCGGAAACCGTTTACGGTCCAGCTGGATGCCGCCGATATCGAAAAGGGGACGTATCCGCATTATATGTTAAAAGAAATTGAGGAACAGCCTTTGGTCATCCGCAAAATCATCCAAGCATACCGGAACGAACGGGGGGAACTGGCCGTCGATCCGGAAATCCGGCGGGCGCTCCATGAGGCGGACCGGATCTATATCATCGCCTGCGGCACGAGTTACCACGCCGGATTGGTCGGAAAGCACTATTTGGAAAAGCTGGCGAAAATTCCGGCCGAAGTCCATCTGTCCAGCGAATTCGCTTATCAAATGCCGCTCATTTCCGAGAAACCCTTGTTCATCTTTATTTCCCAAAGCGGGGAAACCGCGGACAGCCGCGCCGTCCTGGTGAAAGTGAAAGAGCTCGGCTACCCGGCGCTGACGATCACCAACGTGCCCGGCTCCACCCTGTCCCGGGAAGCGGACTATACCCTGCTTTTGCATGCCGGACCGGAGATCGCCGTCGCTTCGACCAAGGCATATACCGCCCAGCTGGCCGTTCTCGCCGTGCTCGCTGAAGTGATCGCCAAAAGCCGTTCGCGGCAAAGCGGCGTGGATATGGCCCGGGAACTGGGCATCGTGGCCAACGCGATGGAAACGGTATGCGGAAGCAAGGACGAATTTGAACAGATCGCCCGCGAGTATTTGGATTCCGCCCAGAACGCCTTCTTCATCGGGCGCACCTTGGACTATGCCGTTTGCCTGGAAGGCGCGCTGAAGCTGAAAGAAATCTCTTATATTCACGCGGAAGGCTTTGCCGCCGGCGAACTGAAGCACGGCCCGATCGCTTTGATCGAGGACGGCACGCCGGTTTTCGCCCTGGCCACCCAGGCCCGCGTCAATTTGAACATCCGCGGCAACGTCAAAGAGGTCGTCGCCCGGGGCGCAAATCCGTGCATCATCTCTATGGACGGCCTGGCCCAAGACGGGGACCGGTTCGTCCTGCCCGACGTCCATCCGTTACTGACACCTCTTATCTCTGTCATTCCTTTGCAATACATCGCCTACTACGCCGCCCTGCACCGCGGCTGCGACGTGGATAAACCGCGCAACCTGGCCAAATCGGTGACGGTGGAGTAGGGGGAGGAAAAAATTTATAATGTTGTAGACAGCAAATAAATCCCGTCCTGGGAAAATAAAAACTGTCCAGGGACAATAAAAAATGTCCAAGAAGCCGAGCGTGGTAGGGGTTTGCCCTGATCCATGCTGGGCTTCTTTTTTTGTTGATAGCTATACAGGGGAGAGTGGGATAGGAACGGGAGCTGATATATCAAGCAGTTTCCCAATATCCCCCCTCCCGCTATGATCCGATTAAGCTTCTCCAACGAATCACCCAAATGATTTCCCTGGACATTTCCCAACGTTCCGTTATCGTGCCCCCTTTCAACTTTTTTCCTAATTTCTCCCAAAACGACGGACACTTTTCATTTTCCTGGTATTTTGTTCCAACTAGTTCCTCAAATCCCGAAAATCCTTGTGCGGCAAGGGATTGGAGGCTTTGGTGGGCTAAAGTGGGATGGACATGAATGATTTTCTCTTGACATAGTAGGGAAATTAAAATGGATTGCTCATGTTCGTTTGATTTTATTGCTTGGAGGGGGCAGTCGATAGGGAGGATTTTAGATGAATGTCCATAATAAAGCATGGTTATAAAAATGTGATACAATGTCCTGTAAGGAAGAAGAAACAAATTACTGGTTCTAAACTGTCCAATAAATATGAGATGCAACTGATGCTTAAAAAATTAGGGAGGATATAGCATGCCCAAACATCAGATTTATACAATGAGTGTCGCAAAAGTCTATCCCCATTATATTACGAAAGCAGAGAAAAAAGGCCGTACAAAATCGGAAGTTGATGAAATCATCCGTTGGTTGACTGGGTACAGTCAGGAAGAGCTTGAATCACATCTGGAAAAACAGACCGACTTTGAGACCTTCTTTGCGGAAGCTCCCCGATTGAATCCTGCACGGACTTTGATCAAAGGCGTAGTTTGCGGCGTTCGAGTGGAAGATATCGAAGAACCGACAATGCGGGAAATTCGCTATTTGGATAAGCTGATTGATAAGTTAGCTAGGGGAAAAGCGATGGAGAAAATTTTGCGGAAATCATAAGGTGCCCTAAGATTTTATGCAATGATCAACACTGGAAATTTATCATCATCTTCTTGGCGTTAGGGATTATTGCAATGTGTTGCACGCTTATCCAACCACCTTTTATCCCAATCATCCACCCTTATGCCGCAGGAGCCGTCGGTATCATACTGTTGCTCAAGGGAATGTTGAAGTTTATCTGTGGCAGGGATTGAGAAAAATCAGGAGGGGACTTCTATGTTTTTGTTTCCAGAGCACCAGGAGAGGTACGAGTAATTCGAGTCAAAGAGATTTGACCTTTGAGCTCCTGTTAACCGAGTTGACCCACTATGCCGCTGGAGAACAAAGTTCGGAACAAGGGAAATCTCAGAACGTGTCCATTGGATTGGGAGTGCAAGAATTGGACTCTGCCTTCGACATACTGAAATCCCCGGACATTTTTCTTCAAAAAACGGCGACCTGTATCAACGGACCGAACTGACGGCAAAACAAGTGCAACGCTTTGCGGCTCTAGGGCTGGAGCATCTTCCGAAGATTCTAGGCATCCATCCTTGCACCTAGATACACGCCCGAAGTATGCCCGATCGCCTCTCAGCCCTTTTGTATCAAAGGCTTGTCTCAAAAGCTGGAAGGTGATTTGTTTGCCTGGTGAATGTTGAACTCGGGTTCACGAATATTAATCCATTAACCATTCGACTCATACTCATTATTAGACAAAATTGACATAAAAATTTCTTTCTGTTTTAGTACAATAGAATTACAAAGATATTTCCTTAAGGAGCAGGTATGAATGGGACCTAAAGGGATTATAGACAATAAGCAAAGTGGTTTAGTGGGGGATGTTTTAAAAGAATATATCACTAAAGGAAGTAAGCTGTCGATTGCCGCGGCCCATTTGACATTATATGCGTTTGTGGAGCTGAAAAAAGAGCTATCACAACTCGATGAATTCCGTTTCATTTTTACAGAACCTGCTTTTGTGCGCGGAGACCGTGCGTTAAAAGGACTAATCGAGAAAAATGAAGCGGCACTTTATGGAGTGGAAGAAGAACGAAAATATAAAGTAGAGTTGAATCAAGCATACATAGCAAAAGAATTAGCAAAATGGCTGAAACGAAAAGCACAAATAAAATCGGTCACCAATCAGCGCATTCAAGGCGGTTTGTATCATGTCAAAAACAATGATGGAACGCAAATCGGCTTAATCGGCGGTGCGCCGTTTTCAAGCCCTGGGCTAGGCTACAGCAACTCTTCTAATATTTACATTAACCATATTGTTGACGATGAGAATTCAAATACTCAACTGCTTCGTCAGTTTGACGCCATTTGGCAAGACGAGCAGGCGCTGCAAGATGTGAAAGACGAGATATTGCGGCGCTTAGAATTGATGTACAGAGAAAATTCGCCGGAGTTCATTTACTTTGTCACACTTTACAATCTATTTAAAGGCTTCTTGGAAGACTCGAAAAATTATAAATCGCTGCATACAAGAACAGGATTTGAAAATTCGGTCATCTGGAACAAACTTTACGATTTTCAGCGCGATGGAGTAATTGGTGCCATCAATAAAATTGAAACGTATGGGGGATGCATTATCGCCGACAGCGTCGGACTTGGAAAAACGTTTGAGGCATTGGCGGTGATTAAATATTACGAACTGCGCAATCATCGCGTTCTCGTGCTGGCGCCAAAAAAATTAAGAGAAAACTGGGCTATTTACCGTTTAAACGATAAGCGCAACATTTTGGCGGAAGACCGCTTTTCCTATGACTTGCTCAACCACACCGATTTATCGCGCGAACGCGGATATAGCGGGGATATTAATTTGGAGCATGTGAACTGGGGAAATTATGACCTGGTCGTCATCGATGAATCACACAACTTCCGCAATAATGATCCGCGCAACGACCGGGTGACGAGATATTCCCGCTTGATGAATGACATTATAAAAGCGGGGGTAAAAACGAAAGTTTTGATGCTTTCTGCAACCCCCGTCAATAACAAGCTCGATGACTTAAAGAACCAGATTGCCTTCATTACGGAAGGAAATGACAAGGCACTGGCGGAAACGGCGAACATCAAAAGCATCAGCCAAACGATCCGCCGCGCGCAGTCGCAGTTCAACAAATGGAGCAGTCTTCCCGAAGAAGAGCGAACCACTGAGCGTTTGCTGGATATGTTAAACTGGGATTATTTCACTTTGCTTGACTCATTAACAATTGCCCGTTCGCGCCGCCATATCGAAAAATATTACAATGTGAACGCGATCGGCCCGTTTCCGATCCGCCTGAAACCGATCAATATTAAAGAAACGATTGACGCCAAAGATGAATTTCCGCCGCTGGAGAAGATCAATAATGAAATTTTGCGGTTGCGATTGGCGGTTTATTCGCCGATGCAATATATTTTGCCGCATAAGAAAGCCATTTATAGCGAAAAGTACGATACGAAAGTGGCAAACGGAAGAATTTTTAAACAAACCGACCGGGAAAATAACCTTGTCTATTTAATGAAATCCAACTTGTTGAAACGATTGGAAAGCAGCATTCATTCCTTTTCTTTAACATTGGAAAACATCATTCATCGGATCGATTCGCACATTCAAAAAATCGATCATTATGACCCGAAAAACGAAACGATCGGGGATATTAACGATATTGACTTCGAAGATCCTGACTTGGAAGATGCGCTAATCGGTTCGAAAGTGAAAATTTTCATCAAAGATATGGACTTAATCCGCTGGAAGCAAGATTTATTATATGACCGCGAAATTTTGGTGAAGCTGCTTGCTCAAGCGAGAAAAATAACACCGGAGCGCGATAAAAAATTATTGGCATTGAAAAAAGTCATTCAAAACAAAATTGAGAATCCAATTAATGTTCAAAACAAGAAATTGCTGATTTTTACCGCGTTTGAGGATACGGCAAATTATTTATATGAAAACTTGCATGAATGGATTTATCGCCGTTTTGGTTTACACACTGCTGTTGTAACTGGTTCTGATCATCCAAAGACAACATTAAAAATGAAAAAAGTCGATTTTAATAATGTTTTAATGAACTTTTCACCTATTTCGAAAGAGCGGGCAAAGGTGATGCCCGAGATGAAAGAGGAGATTGACATACTGATCGCTACCGACTGTATTTCGGAAGGGCAAAACTTGCAAGACTGCGACTACCTTGTCAACTATGATATTCATTGGAATCCGGTTCGCATTATTCAGCGTTTTGGCCGTATCGACCGGATCGGCAGCAAAAACGAACGGATTCAGTTGGTCAACTTTTGGCCTTCACTGGAACTCGATGAATATATAGATCTCGTCAACCGGGTAAAAAACCGAATGACCATTCTTGATATTTCTGCCACCGGGGAAGAAAACGTCATTGCCGACAACAGCAATGAAATGAAGGATTTGGAATACCGCCGCAAACAGCTCGAAAAACTGCAAAACGAAGTTATAGATTTGGAGGATATTTCCGGGAATATTTCTTTAACCGATTTTACGCTTGACGACTTCCGCATGGATCTTTTCCATTTCATGAAGGAAAATAAAGAAGCGGTGGAAAAAGCGCCGTTAGGGCTTTTTAGCATTACCGTGAATAAAAACGAAAAACTTAAAGACGAAATTCAGCCGGGGGTTATTTTCTGTCTGAAACAAATCGACCCCGTTGCATCATCGAACGAGCAAAACGCGCTTCATCCCTATTACTTGGTATATGTGCGGAAAGACGGTACGGTGTTGTATAACCACGGTCATGTAAAGAAAATTTTGGATTTATACCGTTCGCTATGCAACGGGAAAAAAGAAGTGGAGCGGGATTTATACGAAACGTTTTACCAAGAGACGAAAAACGGAAAAGACATGGGACGATATAAATCACTGCTGGAAAAGGCGGTGGAAGATATCGTCGGCAAAATCGATCAGCAAATTACGTTGAACATATTTAACCTCGGAAACTTGGACAGCTTAGTGACGAACATGAATACGAGTTTGCAAGACTTTGAGATTATCTCGTATTTGATCATTAAAGGGTGAAAGCGGTGGCTGGATCCATATTTTATGCTAGACTAGGGCTGGACGATAAAGTCCGCCCTTTACATAAGAAGTTGGATAAAAAAATGTTTTACGATTTCGCCGATTTAACGAAAAAGGAAAAAGACTATATTACGAAATACATCGATCGGATCGAGCTAACGTATGTACTGACTCCGAGTGTGATTAATATCCAGCCATTTATTAATGAAGATTATTATTATGAAGGCGTTATGTTTATAACGATTCGATTAAGGCAGGAAACGAAAGAAGCCCACCTTTCTGTCATTGGAGAGATTATTCAAGGGGCGTTGCCAAACCCGGTCGTCATGGTATTTGAAAAAGAAGGAAACGTTCAGGTCGGTACGTGTTTAAAGCGGTTAAACAAAATTGATAAAACGCAAGTCGTTTTGGAGGAATTTGCGTATACTCCTTGGTTTTCACCCGACAGTGACGATGAAACGGTCCGGCAATTTATCGATGCGGTTCACATAACGGCGTTGTCTTTTTCCCACTTCTTCCGGTTTTATCAAGACATTCATTTCGCGGTACAGGCGTTTCAGCACGCGAAAGCGGTCGGCGCGTTTTACATCGCTGCCGACGAAGAATCGCGTCAACTGATTGCGCAAATTGAACAGGCGGAAGCGGAAATTGAGAAATGGAAAAACAAAATAAAAAATGAAACACAGTTTAACCGGAAAGTGGAGTATAACATGAAAATCCAACAGCTAACGAAGCAAATCGAGCAGTGGAAACAACAATTGCGCTGAAAGGGGAAGCACGATGGAAAAACTGGATGGAAAATCGATGGATATTGTAAAAGCGAACATCGAGGCGTTAAAGCAACTATTCCCGGAAGTGGTCACCGAAGGAAAAATCGATTTTGAAAAACTAAAACTGATTCTTGGCGAAGAGATCGAAGCACGCAATGAAAAATATGAATTCACATGGCATGGCAAAACACAGGCAATGAAACTCGCGCAAACGCCGTCCACTGGCACGCTGAGACCGGACAAAGCATCCAGCAAAAACTGGGATACAACGGAAAACCTTTATATTGAAGGCGACAACCTCGAAGTATTGAAGCTGTTGCAAAAATCGTATTTCGGAAAAATAAAAATGATCTATATCGATCCGCCGTATAATACAGGGAAGGATTTTGTGTACAAAGATGATTTTCGCGATAATATCAAAAATTACAAAGAAATCACGCAGCAGACGACAAAAGCGAATACGGAAACAAGCGGACGGTATCATACCGATTGGTTGAATATGATGTATCCGAGATTGAAATTAGCAAGGAATTTATTAACAGATGACGGGGTAATTTTTATTAGTATCGATGATACGGAAGTAGCAAACTTAAGGAAAATACTTGATGAAATTTTTGGCGAAAATAACTTTATTGCGTCAATTACTCGTAATACAAATAGTTCTAAAAATCAATCTTTATTTGTTTCTGTTAGTCATGATTATTGTTTAATTTATGCAAGAGATATTTCTGTATTATCCACTAAGCATGCTGAAAATAAATGGTCGGTTCCTAAAAATAATATAGAAGAGTATAAACGTAAAATCGAAGAGTTGAAAAATCTGGGGTTAAGTAATGAGCAAATAACTGAAGAATTAAAACAATTAACTAAATATCCAAGGTTTATAGATTTTGTTAATTACTGGTATGTTGATGAGAGAGGTGTATATCGTAAAGATAATTTAGGAGGGGTAAAGAATGGAAATATGACCCCAATTATTAATCCTTTAACTGGAAAAGAAGATCCTGTGCCACCCGGAGGATTTAGATATAGTCCTGAAAAATTGAATGAACTAATTAAAGAAAATAGAATACATTTTCACACAGATGGTAGCCTACCAACGATAAAAAGATATTTAGATGAAAATCTCACACAAAGACCTAAATCAATCATGTCCGATGATCAAAGACCAGATAATGCATTACTAAAAGAATTTAATACGCCATTTGATAATCCTAAACAGCTAGCATTTATGAAAAGAATATTAAGTGTGGGTGATAAGGATTCGATTATTTTAGACTTTTTCTCCGGCTCTGCAACTACCGCTCACGCAGTAATGCAATTAAATGCAGAAGACGGCGGAAATCGCAAGTTTATTATGGTGCAGCTGCCTGAGAAAACGGATGAAAAATCGGAGGCGTACAAAGCGGGGTATAAAAATATTTGTGAAATCGGCAAAGAACGCATCCGACGCGCGGGCGAGAAAATCGTTGAGGAAACCGGAAAAACGGATTTAGATATCGGTTTTAAAGTGTTTAAGCTCGATTCTTCGAACGTGAAAACGTGGGATCCTGATTTCGACAACTTGGAACAAACCCTTTTCGATTTGCAGGATAACATTAAAGAAGATCGCACAAAAGAAGATTTGTTGTATGAAATTTTATTAAAAATCGGTCTGCCGCTCACCATACCGATTGAAGAAATTGATTATAACGGAAAAACGATTTACAATGTAGCTTTTGGTTCGGTGTTAGTATGTTTAGAAGACGACATCGATTTGGATATTGTTCAGGAAATGTTGAAATATCAATCCGAGCATATGCCGCCAAAAGTTATTTTTAAAGAATCCGGATTTGTAAGCGACGCCGTGAAAACGAACGTGCTGCAAACATTGAAAAAAAACGGAATCACCGATGTTAGGAGTGTGTAACCGGTGAAGCTGAAGTTTATCGCTGATTTAGACTATCAACGGCGCGCGATTGATTCCGTTGTACAAATATTTAAGGGTCAAAAGATGAAGCAGTCCAATTTTACCGTTTACTATGGGACCCAAGAAGAAGCTGGCATGATCCAAACCGCTTTAGGTGTAGGGAATCGTTTAGACCTTACCCATGAAGAAATTTTAAAAAACGTGCGGGAAATTCAAATGAAAAATGGTCTGCCTCCCAGCGAGCAGCTTGATGGCATGAATTTTACCGTTGAAATGGAGACAGGGACGGGGAAGACCTACGTCTATTTGCGGACGATTTACGAATTGCATAAACATTATGGTTTTACGAAATTTGTGATTGTCGTTCCGTCCGTGGCCATTCGCGAAGGGGTATACAAGTCGCTGCAAATTACGAAGGAACATTTTAATGAACTGTATGACCATACGCCAGTAGAATACTTTATTTACGATTCGCAAAAACTCGATCAAGTCCGTAACTTTGCGACAGCGACAACGATTCAAATCATGATCATTAATATCGACGCGTTCCGTAAAAGCTTTGAAGATCCGGAAAAAGAAGATAAAGCGAACGTCATCCACCGTCCGAACGACCGCTTGAACGGCTATCGTCCGATCGAATTTATACAGCAAACAAACCCGATTGTTATTATCGACGAGCCTCAAAGCGTGGATACGACGCCGAAA
>JGI12298J13902_1000423_pt1 | contig 11231 bp, 10 predicted proteins | sample Passage260A_FD_13902 | JGI IMG/M metagenome (IMG submission 13902)
TCGGCCTGCCGCCGATTCCGGCGCCGCAGGATCTGTCCCGGGAAGCCGAAGCGATGCTCGCCCGAATGGACGAATGCGCGCCGCGGCTCCGTCCGTAACCCGGGCCGCGCAAGCAGCGTCCCGTAACGGCGGGTCCGGCGCGCTTCCTCCGGCCGCCGGGGGCGGCTGCGGGGGCTGTGGTGCAAAAATGCACCACATAGGGTCCGGTCGGCATGCTGCACATGGGGGCCGTACCCTTTGATCTCGAAGGCGAATCGCAGCTGTCCCCGAATCCGGACAAAGTCGACGAAATAGGGATGTCCTCTCCAATCGATGACCTCATATTCAGGATGCAGATCGTCGAAATGTCCGAAAAGCGGCCACCATACGCGTTCCAGAAACAGACGTTCGCCGTGGCCATGCCCCCGCTGCAGGCGGCTTCTTCTCTCCCCGGTTCTCCGTTTCAAATGAGCATTCAACCATTGCGCATGCATGTCTTCGAATCCCATCCAGACTCCCCCGTCACCGCGGCTTGCAAAAAGCAAAACCCCGAACTCCCTGATCGGCAGGGGAGTTCGGGGCGTGCTTCGCCGCAATTTTCCTTTATCTTACAAACAGGCTCAAGTTTCGTCAAGAGCACCTGGTCACGCCCGGGCCATTGCCTTCGCTTTGTTCGTCAAGAGCAAGGCGGGTACGGCCATCGCCGCGGTCAGCACGGTGGCGACAAGAAAGCCGGTGTGATAGGCGGCGGCTTCATGCGGGAGATCGGGAACGGCTTGCCGCAACTGCAGCGCCACGACCGTTGCCAGTACGGCGGAACCGAAGGCGCCGCCGATATTCTGGATAATGCGCGTGGCGACGCTCGCTTGCGGGACCTGATGGCCGGCGAGCCCCGTATAGGAATCCGTCATCACCGGAATCGTGATGCCGCCGACGCCGATTCCCCGAATGAACAGCGCAAGGCCGATCTGCCAATAAGGAACGTCCGGCGGGAAAAGAATGAACGGAACGGTTCCCGCGACCGTAATCGCCGTGGCGGCCAGGACGATAATCCGGGCTCCGATTCTGTCGGTGAGCGTCCCGATCACGGGTCTTGCGAGCAGCATGCCCGCGCCTTGCGGAATGAGCGATAGCGCGGCGAGAATGACGGAGTCATGCCGTACATTTTGAAAGTACAAAGGCAGCAGCAGCATGGCGCCGTTCGTCCCGAAGCCGGCCAGGAACAAGGCGATGACGGACCCGGTGAAGCTTCTGTATCGGAACAGGCCGAGGGGCACGATGACGGCCGAGGAACGGACTTGGGCGTAGACGACATAGGCGATCATCAAGATAACGCCCAGCGCAATAAAGCCGATCGAAGCTCCGCCGCCAAGACCGTCGCCTTCCGTCCCCCGCGAGATCCCGTAGACGAAACTTGCGGAAAGTCCGCCCAGCAGCAGAATGCCGATCCAATCCAGCGCAGCGCGTCTGTTGGTGGCGGGAAATCGCGGCATTTTCACGTAAATCAAAGCCAGGGCGATGATTCCGATCGGGACATTGATGTAGAAAATCCAGCGCCACGAGACATACTCCACGAGCAGACCGCCGGCGACCGGACCGAGGATGGGACCGAGAATGATGGGCAGGCCCACGATGGCCATCAAACGCCCCATTTGATCCTGTCCCGCGGCTTGAACAAGCAGCGTGGTCAGCAGAGGGATGATCAGCCCCGCGGCGAACCCTTGCACAATGCGGAACGCAATCAGGCTTTCGATGTTCCAGGCCAACCCCGCCAGCAGGGAACTGAGCAGGAACAGCAGCTCCGCGATGAAATATACGGCTTTGCCCTCAAACCGCTGGACCAGCCAGCCGGAGAAAGGGACGGCGATGGCCAGGGCCAGCACATAGCCGGTCATGACCCATTGCACCGTCTCCAGCGAAGCATGAAAATCCCGGCTGAAATGATTCACCGCGATGTTTCACCATGGTGGTGTCCAGCATGGGGGCGACCGCTCCAAACACCAGCACCAGCGCGACGCGGACCAGTTCCTTCGGCAGTGTTCCGTCGGTTTGCTTCACTTGCGTCCACTCCTCAATTAAGGTACATGATGTATCTTATTTCCGGAATGAAGTATACACGCTTTGCGAATAAGGTGCAACATGTATCTTATATGTTGTATAATGATTGCAGCATCTTTCGGGAGGAAAAGCCTTTGAAATCGGAACGCAGGCGGGGAGAGGAACTGGAAAAGGCGATTCTGGACGCTGCGTACGAAATCATCGAAACATCGGGGTACGAGGAAATGACCTTTCAACGCGTTGCCCGACAGGCGCAAACCAGCCGAACGGTCATTTACCGCCGGTACGAAACACCCGTTGATTTGCTGCATGCCCTGGTCCTGTACAGGTCCACCCGGGCGATGGGCGGCAGAATGATCGACTTGTTCCGGGACCAGGGAAGTCTTCGCGCCGATTTGCTTGAGGTCGTCGGCATTTACCAGCGGTTTTTCGACGCCGTCGGGCAGAAGCTGATGAGCGCCGTGATGACCGAATTCAGCCGAAATTATGAACGGTTCCGGGACTGGTTCGAACGGGCGCTCGACAGCAATGTGAGGATGATGCAGATCGTAGAAGCAAATGCCAAGCGGCGCGGAGAAATTACCCATGATTTTACCGAGATGCAAATGCGTCTCCCCTTCGATCTTTTGCGTATCGAAAATGTGATCCGCCACGAGAGAATCACTGCGGCGTATTTGACCCGTCTGGTGGATGAGGTGCTGCTGCCGGTGTTCTCCAAGAAATATTAAGCTGCCCGACGGAGGTGAAGGCGGATGGACAACCTGGTTGAACTGGCGACACCGTTTGTCATGTCGGTCTGCATCTTCTGTTCCATTGTGATGCTGACATTCGCAAGGCCGCATTCCGTTCCGGAGCTGTACGCCTGCCGCCGTGAGGCCGACGCCGGTGCAACCCTGTTGTCCGTCTGCCGCAACACCGCGATCAACCCGATCCGGCGGTGGATTGCGGGTAAAGCGCAGCGGAAGGAAGCGCCGGGTGATGAAGAAGACACGGGTTGTCCGCTCCTGCACATCACCAAGAAACGAATTCGGGAGGGCAACCGTGAAAAAAAATTCGAAGCATCCTTGGGTCAAGCCGGCCGTCATCGCGCTCTTTGCCGCAGTGCTGCCCTTTGCGCTCGGCGGGTGTTCGGCGTCGGGATACAACGCGCCGATTGACGCGAATACCCCGGGCGTGTGGAACCATTATTTCGTCTATCCCTTCTCGTTCCTGATCATCTATTTCGCCAACCTGTTCAACGGCGATTACGGGCTGTCAATCATCTTGATGACGTTCATCATCCGCACGGCGATCATGCCCCTGATGCTGAACCAGACGAAGAAGCAGCTCGCGATGCGCAAGAAGATGGAGGCCATCCAGCCGGAGCTGCAGGCGCTGAAGGACAAGTACAAGAACGACAAGAGCCCCGAGGCAGCGAAAAAGATGCAGCTGGAAACGATGCAGATTTATCAGAAGCACCAGTTCAATCCGCTCAACATCGGCTGCCTGCCGCTGCTCTTGCAGTTGCCCATTACGCTCGGCTTTTATTACGCGATCCGCCGCACGCCGGAAATCGCCGAACATGATTTTCTGTGGTTCAGCCTGGGGAAACCCGACATGATCCTGCCGGTGATTGCCGCTGCCGTGTATTATGTCCAGTTCCGCGTGTCTCAATCGTTCAGCATGTCGGCGCAGCAGGGAGAGAACAAGCCATTTGCCGTGCTCGGGCTTCTGTCGCCGATCATGATGGGGATATTTTCGTTTGCGATGCCCGCGGCGCTGCCTTTATACTGGGCGGTCGGCGGCATCTACATCATTCTGCAGACGCTCGTGTTCAAAAAAATGTTCGCTCCTGACCGAAAGTCCGCGTGACAGCGCAAAAACGGATGCAACCTCCGCTGATGGAAGGTGCATCCGTTTTGGCGTCGACTGCCCGGAAGGGAGGTTATGGACAAACGGCAAAAAAAGGTTGTTCCCCGATGAGACTTGAGGGGGAACAACCCTTTCATCACTTCAGTTGGTCAAGCCCAAAGCGCCTTCCGCCTTCAGACGAACGCCCCGGTATTCGAGCACGACGTAGACATGGTAGGGGCCCGGTGTCCAACCTTTCTTATCCACCCGAATCTGATCGGAAGTGCCGCTCCAGTTCTTCGTACCTCTAGCTATCACTTGAGCCAGAACATCATCGGGAACGTCCGGTTCCGTTGCGATCCGGACAAGATCGTCCTCCGAAGCGTCGTGGATCGGATTGTCGCTGATGACGTAATACACCGTTCCCTCGGCGTCGATCGGCGTATGGATCAGGCAGATCCTCCAATAATCATCGTCCGGATTGGTCGCGTCGACGACCTCATCCAGCCTGAACACTTTGGTATCAATCTCTACGGTCAACAGATTGGACACCAGCGAACCGCTGTCGTCGGTGCCGACGATGTAAAGGTTGAATTTCAGATCCACAGGCGTCTCGAATTCCAGCTTCACCTTGCCGTCGGTCGAGACTTTGCCGGAATCCATGGTACCGCTGGGAAGCCGGCCATGAATCAAGTCGTCCGCGGTCGGGACTTCCGGGTCGGATTCGATGACCAGCGCATAGTACAGCGTGGTCACATTGGTGGATGTGACGTACACGGAGGTGGTCACATTGACTGTGACAATCGAGTCCGGATCAACGGAAACGGTCGCTTCCGGTGTCGGCTCCGGCTCAGGTGTCGGCGTCGGCGCCGGTGTCGGCTCCGGCTCCGGCTCAGGTGTCGGCGTCGGCGCCGGTGTCGGTGCCGGCGGCACGTAGAACTCCGGATCGGATTCCACCGCAATCGAGGCTTGCGCCAGTACTTCATCCGACAGCGAGCGAATGGTGACGGTGAGCGTCGTGTTCGCCAGATGCGAGCCGGCCGTCACGCGGACGGCGGCCGCGCCTCCCGGGCCGGCGGCCAATTCCTTCGCCGATTGCCGGCCGTTCGCCGTCTCTTCCGCCTTCAGATTCTCGTTCAACCAATCGACATCCGTGATGAGGTTGCCGTATTGATCATAAGGCCGCAGCAGCAGCCAAGCGGATTCGCCTTTTTTCAGACTGCTGACGGGCGCGCCCGTGTCGTCCGCGAAGCCGTCCGTTTCGACGGATTGGACAACCGGTTCGTCGCCGACCTGATAGTCGCGCATCGCGTGGATCTTTTCATTCACCAGAAGGTGGATATCGACCCGGTTCTCGTTCCAGCCGGCCAGATTCACCAGCAAGGCTTGGCGGTCGGGGTGCGGCTTGACATCGGCGGACGACGCGACATCTACCTTCAGGTCTGCGGGCGGTTCGGACATCGGTTCGCCGTATTGGTTGTACAGGATGTACGGCACTTCGACGTTGTCCGCGCGGGGAAGCTGATCGGCCCCGCCGAGCTCGACCCGGGACACTTGTTCGGGCTCTACCGTGTAGCTAAACGTATAGACGGCTGTTTCTCCGTCCTGCTCGACGGTGAGCTTGGCTTCATATTTGCCGGCTTCGGCAACATCGCTCAGGACGACCGTGACCGCGCTGCCGCCGTCCCATTCCAGCGATTCGATGCCGACGGCCGTTCGATCGCCGACTTCGCCGATCCGTTCGATCGCGACGGACGTCGCGTCCGGATCGAATGATCCCTGGAGATCGATGCTCACCGTGCGAACACCGGTCTGTTTCGCGGACTTGATCCACTTTTCATTCGAGACCGATTCATATGCGAAGTACGAGGCCTCAACCAGCAATTGCCGGGATGCAGGCACGGTGTAATCCGACTGCTCCGGAATCAGCCCGGCCGCCACGGCGGCCGCGACATACGAACCGGCCCATTCGTCGGCGCCTTCCACCGTGGCGTCCTCGCTGACTTCGATTCCCAGCGCCTCCACCATGATCTTTGCCAGTTCCTGGATGGTGACGTCTGCCGACGGGTCGAAAATGCCGCCGCCCCGTCCTTCCAGAATGCCCGCCTCGGTCGCCGCGCCGATGAAGCCCTCGGCCCATTTCGCTTCGTCGAGATCCTTGTAAATGTCGGCTGCGCCGGCATTTTCGTCCAAACCCAAAATCAACGCAATGATCTTGGCGGCCTGAGCCCGCGTCATATTTTGATCGAGGTGAGCCTGGCCGTCCGGAAATCCGTCGAAGACGCCCGCCTCAACCAGCTTATTGTATTTTTCCTCGGCGCTCGTGTCCGCCGCGTGGCCCGCAATCGGATTCGCGATCGCGGCGATCAGCAGCAATGCGGTGAATACGTGGATCATCCTTCTCCACAAGTTCGGATCACTCCTTTCATGCTCATCCATTCACAAACGTCCATTTTACAACCATGCCGGATGGCCGGCGTGTCTTCAATCGGTTCGAATCCGCAGGTTCACCCCTCCCACAGCGTATTCATGATCCTGGATGTCTGGCGTTCTCCATTGCTGTCTAATTTTATATCGGATTATGGATAGGAATCGATAACATTATATCAATTCACACGAAATAGAAAGTAGACAAATTTTTGGGCGTTGGTTTTCACAGTAGACGCTTTTTTCCTCGTATGGCATAATCATGATAATTTGCGGTCAAATTTCTTAAGGCGGGTGCGCAGATGACGAGCGGTCAAATCAAGTACGTTCACACCAACCTGGTCGCGAAAGATTGGAGGAAGCTGGCGGACTTCTATATCAACGTTTTCGGGTGCAAGCCCCTGTATCCGGAGAGGGATCTGTACGGGGCATGGATCGACAAGGTCACCGGCATCGAAAACGTGAGAATCCGCGGGATGCATTTGGCGCTGCCCGGGTACGAAGAAGGCGGGCCGACGCTCGAAATTTTCGAATATGAACCGGACAGCCTCAGAGATCTGCCGAACAAGATCAACCATCAGGGGTTCGGGCACATCGCCTTCCACGCGGATTCGGTGGAAGACGTGTTGAACCGACTGATCGAGCACGGCGGGAAGCCGCTCGGGGAAGTCGTCACCCGGAAATACGAAGGGATCGGGACGTTGACCGTCGTGTACGCGGCCGATCCGGAAGGCAATTTCATCGAAATCCAGAACTGGAGCTGAAGGCGCGAAGGCCCGCCCCGCGGCAATAACCGCAGGCGGGTCTTCGTCCGCTTACTTGCGGCAGCAAAGCTTCCGATACGCCCGCGGGGACCGGCCCGTGAACCGGCGGAATACCCGGTTAAACGGAGTAAGTCCGGGAAAGCCGACGGCGAAACAGATTTCGGTAATCGTCTGACCGCTGTCCGCCAGCAGACGCTTCGCCTCTTCCACGCGAATCCGGTTCAGATACTGTTTCGGACTCATTCCCGTGTATTTCTTGAACATCCGCTGCAGATGAAAGGCGCTCATGCCCACGCGTCTGGACAGCCTGTCGAGCGTCCACATGATGTGGTACTCCTTTTCCAGCAGTTCACGGACCTCCCGAACCCATGGTTCATGGGGATCGTACACCGCTTCCAGCAGGTCGGGGCGGCATCGTTTGCACGGGCGGTATCCTTTCTCCATCGCTTCCCGGGCATTGATGAAGAAATCCACATTTTCCCGTTTCGGTGTTTTCGATTTGCAGGATGGACGGCAGAAAATCCTCGTTGTCTTCACGCCGTAGTAGAAGATCCCGTCATATTCCGCGCGGCACGCGATCACCGCGTCCCACAGATTTTCAGGTTGCATCTGCATGCCCGTCGCCTCTCCTCGTCCCGTTGCGCCGGATTGCGATTGTTCGTGTCATGCTTTTTCTCTTATACAAAATATACAAGATTGAAACCAGGATGGGCAGCATCACGTGAATGCCCAGAAAAGGGATGAACGCACACAGCATGACAAGGGAAACCAGTCCGCTCAGCCAAGGCAGCGATAATCTTCTGTAGATTTTCACAGCCGCGGCCATCGACAACACATAGACGACCATCCCCAGCGCGTTCGGAATAAACAACAATTGCGTGAAATGAACATGAAACAGCGTGGAGACCGCAATGCCGGCGCACGCAAAGAGAATGACCAGCCAGACCACCCGGGTCGGCGTCCCGGTGCGCGGATGTTGGTATTGAAGCCAGGCGGGAAAAGCCTGATCCCGGCTCAAGGCATATCCGAGCTGCGCCAGACTGGCGACATACGCGTTCACGGTGCCCGTGCAGATGATGAACGCCAGAACGGTCGTGGCGTATTGCGCGGCGAGACCGAGAGAGCGGCCCAGCATGATGCCGAGGGGCGCGGAATCGGTTTCCGGACTTCCGTAGGTTCCGCTGCCGATGGTCACGAAGCTCAGTGCCAGGAATACCGCTCCCGTGATCGCCGCGCTGATCATGGCGCTCCGGACCATGTCCTTCTCCGGGCGAGCGAATCGGTCCGCCAGGCTGCAGATCGCCTCCCAGCCGAAAAAAGACCAGAAAATGAGGACAATCGCCTCGCCGACCGCCTGCGGCCCATTTGCAAAGAACGGACTGAACTGGTCCGGCCGAACGTGGGGGATCGTCGTTACGACGGCGATGAGCAGGATGCCCAGAAGCAGCGAGCTGAAGAGCAGGGACACCTTCCCGCTGATCCGGATGCCGAAATGGTTGGATACGCCGCCGAGAAGCAGGATCAAACAGGCAAGCAGCGAAGTTTCTCCTGCGGACAGCCCGAAGGCGGAAGCCGTATAGTAAGCTCCCGTCTGGGCCACGATCATCTGTCCGACCGATGCGGTCAGAAAATAAAACCAGCCGACCAGATTGCCCGGATGTTCGCCGAAAGCGATCCGGACGAAGGTGGCGGCTCCGCCGGCATCGGGAAAGGCGCGGGACAGCGAAGCGAAGGTGTACGCAAGCGGAAAACTGAACAGGATCATGATGATCCAGGAGAGGAGCGAGGCGGGACCGGCGACGGTTGCCGCGCCGGAAGACACAAACAGAATGCCCGACCCGAGAATGGCCGCGATGTACAGCGCGATCGCCTGCGGCAGGGTGATCTGTGCGTTCATGGCAGATGGCCTCCCTCAGACCGCAAAACTGGTTGATGGACGCGCGTCTGCCAAACACTTTACCGGTTGGCGAACCGGAAATCATCGCGGATTGTTGCGATTCAATTCCTGCCGGGCCGCTTGATACAGCGGTCCTGTTGCGCGTATTCTTAATGCACGACGAAGCCCCGATCATAGAAGGAGAAGTTTGCATGTTTTCCGATCTCGTTACCGGCGATGGATTGCTGGACAAAACAAAAGTGCTGGAGTGGGAAGCCCTTTACAAAGGCATGGGCGGAAAGACGGTTGAACGGTTTACAATCCGCACCGATAAGGGCGTCGCATCCTATATTTTCAAGCCGTTGAACAACCGGGAAGCGGTCGGCCGGGAAGCGTGGGTGCACCGCAGCCTTCTGCCGCATTTGCCGCGGATTGCCGTGCCGAAACTGCTCGCCTCAGCCCCTCACCATGATCCTGACCGCTATTGGACCATTTTCGAAGATTTGGGGCCGCTCGAGCATCAATTGTCCGAAAATGAAGTGGTGCAGGCTGCCTCGCTCATTCCTTGCTGGCATCAGCTGCCGCTGTCCCTCATTCCCCGCAGTTTGAGAGGAAACAAACCGCTGTACCGCGATATTTTGCGCCATGTTCACCGGAACCGGGAACAGGCGGAGAGCCTTTTGCTTCGCCTCGGCATGCCGCCAAAATGGATCAGCCCGCTGCGACAGATCATTCTTGGAGCGGAACAGACGGTTGATTCCGAAACGGTCGTCTCGCACGGCGATTTCCATCGCGGGAACATCGCCGTTGCCGGCGGCGAAATTGTCATTTTGGACTGGGAACACGCCCATCGAAATTCGCCGTTTTGGGACCTGTACAATCTGCTCGATTTGACCCATCCGGTCTTTCGCAGACAAACGAGCGACGCGCTCAGACAATCCGCGCTGAACGCCTACATCGCATCAAGGCGCCGTCTTGGTTGGGAAGAACCGCCCGGCTTTATCCGATCCTATTACGAATATGCCGCCGTCCACTCCGTCTGGATGCTGCTGCTGATTCAAGACGATCTGCAACGGGATGTCTGGCTCGATTACGTTCGGCGGCGATTCCGCCATCCCGCCCGGCGGCTACGCGGCGCGGACGGCGAAATTGCTGGGCGCCGATCTGATCAACCTCGGCATGGCGGGCGGCTGTCATCTTGAGCCGGAGATGGCCGATTATATCGCGGAGCGGACGGATTGGGATTTTGCCATTCTGGAGCTCGGCATCAATGTCGTCGGCTTCATGGAGGAGGACGAATTCGAGCGCAGGGTCGGGTACCTGCTGGAGCGGATGGCCGGGCAACACCGGGACAAATGGGTGTTCTGCATCGACATGTTCACGTTCCACGAGGATCGCGATGGCGACAACGGCGGCAAGATCCGGCGTTTTCGGGAAATTGTGCGGGAGAAGGCGAACAGCCTGAATGCCTCCCGGCTGGTGCATCTCTCCGGCCGGGAGCTGCTGCCCGAATTCACCGCGCTGAGCATTGACATGCTGCATCCGTCGACGGAGGGCATGGCCGTGATTGCGTCGAATCTGGCCGCGAGGATGTCCGCGTTCTTGCGGTGATGCGTTTTCCTGTTCTTAATGGGCAAGCGGGGAAAACTTAACGGGCCAATGGATTGTTGTAATGCATAAACAACGTCCCGTTGATTTCCGAGACATAGGCCAGTTTTTTTTGCCACAACCTTTGATTTGTCAAGCAGGTAAGCATGGACTTCATCGAAATAACCCGGACTTTTGCCGGAAGATGATGTTCTGAATACCAGCAGGGCGTTGGTGATTTTGCAAGTCCTCCGGGCCATGGCAATTAACTCGGCAATACGGTCCTGGTTCTGTACGTTCATGATGCCGATGACATTTGCCGGCATGCACTCCCGCTCGCAAAAGAGCTTGTCCAGCGTTTCTTCGTCTTTCTTGAACAAATTCTCCCGCTCAAGATGAAGGACCAGATCATGCCAATATTCCCCGTCAAAGCTGCCCCACCAGGACAGGTCCATTGGTCTGACGGATCCGTTGCAGGTATCTTCGGTAAAAGGATAATACCCCAGCATGGAGCCGAGCCGGGAGAAATACTCGATCTCGGTCATGGTGAACGAGTGCTTGCCGTGATGGACGGTCAAGTTAAGGGTGTGGTAATTGCGAACGTAACCGTCGAATATTCGCATCAGGTCCAGCTTCATCATGTCACATCCCGGTTCTTCCGTTGAATCATCTTGCAATTGTCAAGATGGTCAATTCCCGCGGGTGCATGT
>JGI12298J13902_1000425_pt1 | contig 11214 bp, 9 predicted proteins | sample Passage260A_FD_13902 | JGI IMG/M metagenome (IMG submission 13902)
TTTGTCATACTTTTGACTCATCTTCGGACACCTCGATTTTGCTGAATTTATTGTCGCATTCTCGATTCTCGGTGTCCACTATTCAGTCTAGCATCAACTTACGGAAATGGACACATGGACATACCATTTCAATCCACGCTTCCCGCGTGGGAAGCGACTGGGTGCCGTACCCGGAATTTGAGCCGCAGGAGCCATTTCAATCCACGCTTCCCGCGTGGGAAACGACCTTTGGCCGGCAGGTTCCTTCTCCACTCCCGATTATTTCAATCCACGCTTCCCGCGTGGGAAGCGACGCGCTGCGTGGCCGGGAATACACCGCCGCGATGTCAATTTCAATCCACGCTTCCCGCGTGGGAAGCGACCAATCAGGAAAATCATCCTGCGCCATTGTGTCAGATTTCAATCCACGCTTCCCGCGTGGGAAGCGACGAGAACGTTGCTGGCAGAAATCGGGGTGACGGTGATTTCAATCCACGCTTCCCGCGTGGGAAGCGACTTTTGTATACTTAACATATTTATACCCAGCATCAATATTTCAATCCACGCTTCCCGCGTGGGAAGCGACCGACCGCGCACTGACCGATGTAGCCGGATATGCCGGATTTCAATCCACGCTTCCCGCGTGGGAAGCGACGCGCGGCGTTTTCTTGTGCGGTGCTGGATGGCGAATTTCAATCCACGCTTCCCGCGTGGGAAGCGACCGCATCGACTCGCCTTATCTGTGGTACGGCGGGATTTCAATCCACGCTTCCCGCGTGGGAAGCGACCTTGCCGCCTCCCGAATATCAGCGATGGTCGGAGATTTCAATCCACGCTTCCCGCGTGGGAAGCGACCTCTTGTGGAATCAAGCGGGACATTCTCTCGAAACATTTCAATCCACGCTTCCCGCGTGGGAAGCGACCCCGGATTTTTGGGAGCATATGGGCTGACTTGCAGATTTCAATCCACGCTTCCCGCGTGGGAAGCGACTGAGGGATTGGACATGCCAAAGCCAAAAGGCCTTATTTCAATCCACGCTTCCCGCGTGGGAAGCGACCAGGAACCGGGACAGGTTGCAGGCTGGGGTCGGATTTCAATCCACGCTTCCCGCGTGGGAAGCGACGTGGCGGGGTATCATCGGCGGCACCTATTTCCCATTTCAATCCACGCTTCCCGCGTGGGAAGCGACGCTGCGCGGCCAGCTCGAAACCTGGCTCGAAGGTATTTCAATCCACGCTTCCCGCGTGGGAAGCGACTTATCATGTCATTACCTCCTAATTCCTTTCAATCGTATTTCAATCCACGCTTCCCGCGTGGGAAGCGACTGGCGAACCCGGACAAATATGTGTTCGCACATTTATTTCAATCCACGCTTCCCGCGTGGGAAGCGACCTCCTTTCAGATTCGGAACGCAACCCGTCGTCCGATATTTCAATCCACGCTTCCCGCGTGGGAAGCGACGATCGTCATATCCCGCTCGCCCAGCAGTTCGTTCTATTTCAATCCACGCTTCCCGCGTGGGAAGCGACGTGGTACATGGAGGAAATGAAGCAGTACCGTAGAATTTCAATCCACGCTTCCCGCGTGGGAAGCGACGTGTCACGGTTGAGCAGTTGCAAGAGGATATGAAAATTTCAATCCACGCTTCCCGCGTGGGAAGCGACAAAGGAGGTTCGACAATGGGCAAAACACGGGGGACATTTCAATCCACGCTTCCCGCGTGGGAAGCGACTTCGCCGGTTCGTCCTGTTGCTTCTTCGGCTTGATATTTCAATCCACGCTTCCCGCGTGGGAAGCGACGGTGATCGCTCCGAACTCCGACAGTGGCAATTTATTTCAATCCACGCTTCCCGCGTGGGAAGCGACCCAGAAAAACAAGGCTGTCGGTGTCGCAGTAGATATTTCAATCCACGCTTCCCGCGTGGGAAGCGACATGGCGTCCAGCACCCGGATAACCCGGTTCTTCGAATTTCAATCCACGCTTCCCGCGTGGGAAGCGACGTCGACGCTATGACAAAGCCGCTTCAGCAGATCACATTTCAATCCACGCTTCCCGCGTGGGAAGCGACAGCGGTGAGATTGTCGCGTTCGTCGAGACGTTGCAATTTCAATCCACGCTTCCCGCGTGGGAAGCGACGATGCCGGATTCGCCGTCCTTCACGTTTTGCGCCGATTTCAATCCACGCTTCCCGCGTGGGAAGCGACTCTTCAATTCCTAAATCAACTCCGAACTTTGCCATATTTCAATCCACGCTTCCCGCGTGGGAAGCGACGCTGCGGATTCCCAAACTGTGGCATTTCCTTTCGATTTCAATCCACGCTTCCCGCGTGGGAAGCGACTCCAGCCGCCGTCACCGGCCGCGTTGGCGTGGATCATTTCAATCCACGCTTCCCGCGTGGGAAGCGACTCCACCGCCTGCCGGATATAGTTCACAGATGTACATTTCAATCCACGCTTCCCGCGTGGGAAGCGACCCTAAAATTTTCATAAAATATGGACAAAAATAAATTTTGATCGATAACTTAATCCGATTTCATCCCTTTATTTTGTGATGGAGGCAACCACAACGAAATCTTCATGAAAAAAATGGTATATTCTTGGTGCGAATGTTCCATCTTTTTATGTTCACTTTACATTCGCACCATTTAGGGAAATTCATAAAATCAACGGACCTTCCAAATCAAGTATTTGCTTGGTGCCATAATGCTCAACTTTTGATTTGTATTTATTTCCTAAAATATAAATCCGCAAGCTATCTTCGTTTGGATCAATGATTTTTATTAGTTTATTTCGAAGGACCGCCAGCTGCGCATTATCGATAATGCACTCAAAAACGGAATTTTGAACTCGTTGACCGTGTCCTTCACATACTTTAGCAACCTGTCTCAATCTTCTTTGACCCGAAAGTTTTGTGGTACTGACATCATATGTAATCAACACCAGCATCCAATCACCTATTTCCACATAAACGGTGGATATTCATCCAAGTCTCCTCGCAAATGGCGTGCCAAAAGAAGGGATTGGGCATGTGGAACCAGTCCCCAGTTAATTTTCTCTCCAAGGTATGGATGTGTGATTGGCTCCTGTTTTCGGGTTTGCCAGAATGACAGAAATTTCTTCCTGGCATCTTCATTCAGCAGGACTGCTCCGTTTTCCTTTCTGAGGAAATCATTTTTTGATATGATCCCTTTGTTGATCAATGAAAGCACAAATTTGTCAGCCAGCACATTGCGAAGCTCTTCCATCAGATCCAGTGCCAAAGAAGGTCTGCCTGGCCGATCGCGGTGAAGAAACCCCACATATGCATCCAACCCCACGCCTTCAAGGGCGGCGGCCACATCACTGGCCAAAAGCGAATAAGCAAATGAAAGCAGGGCATTCACTTCATCAGTGGGCGGCCTCCGGTTCCTTTCACTGAAATCAAAAACCCCTTTCTGTTGCAAAATCATATCGTTGAACAATCGAAAATAGTTATTGGCCGCTTTCCCTTCAAGACCTCTCAATTTTTCAAGATTGTCGCAAGTTCTGACCTCGCGCAAAATGTCAGAAAGTTGGCCAGAAATTTCTTTAAAACGGGGCACATCAATTCTCAAGGGATGATCTCTAGTGTATCGTTCTATAATCCATTTTTGATTATAAATTTTTCCGGTGATGAAATTCCGCGCTATGAGTGCGGATTGCTCTAGATCCTCGGACAAAAGATATTGCCTTTTTCTCAAAACGACGTTGCCCTTGCTTTCTCCGATCACTCTGGCCAAAAAGCGCCCATTTTTGGTCATGAACACCAAAGAGATATTGCGCTCGGCGCAATATCCCATCAATGCCGGGCTTGCTCCTGCATAGCCGAATATGACGATTGATTCCAGATTGTGAAGGGGGACTCGAGCAATTTCCTCCTTCCCCCTGGTCAGCACGACGTTGTCACCATTCAGGGACAAGTAGGAATCCGGTTGTAAAACGTAAAGGGTATTCAACAACTTTCTCATTCTGACAGTTTTCCCTCGATATACGTTTTGACACTTCGTTTGTTCATAATTTCTGGCAGGCAAATGTGTCTCAAGGAGCAACTCTTGCAATGCGGACCGGTCTTTACTCTGGGAGTGTGCCTCCTTTGATAGTATTGATGCATTTCCCGGGCCAATTCGACCACATGTTCCTTCATGTCATTCGTGATGTTTACTTCAACCCGATGGCGGATTTCATGGTAATAAAAGAATCCCGTCTCAATTGTGCAAACCAGCATTTCTTCCAAACAGACGGTTTGGGCAACAAGTTGAACGAGGTCCTCTTCACCTTTTTTGGGACGCCCGCGCTTGTATTCAATGGGATGTATAAGGTATTTTCCGGGGAGACCGGAAATCGATATGCCGTCAGGCGATCGAACCAATTCGACGACATCACAAACCCCTTGCAATTTCAAACGGTTCGATCGTACTGGCATGGCTCGAATGATAATGCGGTCTCCCCGTTTTTCCCGCAAATGAGGTTGATCCACCCTTTCGTGCAAAATTCGCCCTTCCACCGTCAGCACATTTTCTTCCCACTGCTGTTCAATGTGGATGAGCGCCCATTGCCGTTTGCAAAATTTGAAGTGCTGGATACCGGATAGCATCAGATAATCTTCTTTATCTTCCATCATAGACCTCGACTTTCAACCCCTCCAGCGTTTTGACCGTGATCCGGTAATCCGAAAAGGATCGGGGTTGATCGGTCAATCTTTCGATCTGCAGAGACTGATGAACCTTCGCGGATGAGTACTGACCTATTTTGCTATTGTGTTCCCACCAAAACACCTTGTGGACTTCCATGCTGCCTTCCGGTCGGGCTGCCGAAGCGTCATTTTCAAACAGCGTGATGAGCGCCTGTTTGATTTTTTCGGCATCTTCGTTGGTAAACCCCGTCTTTTCGGCCAGCTGAGTATTGATGCTCCCGTAGAAGACATACACGCCGAAATCCACCCGGTGTTTCATGCCCATCGTGTCAGACCCGCGATCTTTTCCCGGTTCCGTGTTCGTACTCTTGGTGATTTGAAGGCTGGTAATGTCAATCGGGTCAAGGCTTTCCGCCGAACGGATGGTAACCGGTCCGCGAATGCCGATCGAAACGCCAGCCTCTTCTTTATCTTTGTCTCCTTTGAAAGCGAATACCTGTCCGAAACTGCGAACGTCAGTCCAAATTTGGCAAGCAAGTTTGGCGAAAGTTTCGGGATCAACTTTCTTTTTTCCCTTAAGCAGGTTAGACAGTTCGGGATGAGCCTCGGCGCGTTCGCGCAAGCTGGTGAACCCGTCCGTCGTCCGGTCATTGGATTGAACGAAAATCGGCTCGCCCATGTCCTGCAGACGGTTTCTGATTTTCCGCTTGATAGCGACGTCGGAGATTTCTCCATGACCGTCATAGTTTTGCCGCGGCCGGTTGCCATTCAACGGATCGCCATTCGGGTTGGCGTTCTTCACCGACAACACAACAGCGAAATCGATTTTGTGATCAAGGACAGACATGATCGATCAGCTCCTTATACATTTCGTGATGAATTGATAAAGAATATTCATGCATCTTTCTTCTTGTACAACTCGTGACGCTGGCTGTAGAAACCGAGCAGATACAACCCTGACAACGGTTTGTCATTGAATTGGTCAACCGGAATCCGTGAGGCCACCTCGTCAATGATTTTCGTCCAGTACGTCGCTTTCGATCCCAACCGTGCCTGGTACGGTTGCAACGCCTCCTGAATTACTTTCCAGGTTCTTGCAGGATGACGCGAAAAGGCATTCATATAGCGAATGGCGTTGGTCGCCCGCGTCTCATTCTCATCGAGAGCCCTCCGTTCGAGAACATCCGCAACCGCCAAGAGACGCCCGAAAAGATAGTCACGATCATTCCGGCTTTCGTCCAAAGCCACTTCCAGTCTCTCCTTTCGGCTTCTGTTGATCAAAGCACAGGCAATGCTGAGCGTTTTTTCCCATTCCCACCTTTCCATGGCTACCGGATTGCTTGCTCGGCGAAAGACGTTATCCACAACGTCCCGCGGAATAGGCCGGGCATCCAGAATGCAGGGCAGCATGCGTTCCATCAAACCCTTGACGATTTTGTCGTCCGCGTTGTGCCCATAAGCTGCATACGCGAGATCCCGAGTGGCTGGCGCTCCAAGGAACGAGATGAATTTGTCGTTCGATTTTCGATAATTGTGGAGCCACACGCAGGTGGTATGCCATTGGACCAGGCGCTCAAGGTACAGCTCTTTTTCCATGTTGCGATAATAAAGGACCGCCAATCGACCAGTGGTTGCTGAGTCCAACACCATGATGTTGACATTTGCTTTTGATGAAAGATCACCGCGATATCCGTCCATGGCTTTGGCCACTTCTCTAGCAAACCATTCATTCGTAAATGCCGTTCGTCCCGTTACATCGGCCGTTTCCGGCAAGATGGAGAACAGGTCTTCCATCGGATCCGGCATGTTTGGTTCTTCTGTGCCCCAAACCAAAAACACGCGTCCGCCGACAAATTTTCCTTGGCGTTGAATCAGCCACTTCAAAGCGTTGTGCGCTTTCTGGGACACTTCATAGCTGATGCTGGCAGCCTCGCTCGCTCTTTCGAACCGGCCGCGGAATGTAAACCCGCTTGTATCATTAGATGAAATCAATTTGGCCTTATCTGCGGCATTGCGGATTTTGTTGGCGTGGCGCTGGGTGCTTGGAAGCCATTTTCCTGTTACGTAGCAGATATCACGGTCTCCTAGCTTTTGATCGTAGTATCGAATGAATGATTCATACATTTCTGGTTCTTGCCAAACTTTTAGCGTATGTCTGCCGGGGTAGTGAACGTCAAATCGCACGAACGCACTTTCAACACCCCCGTTGACCATCGCATAGATCGCCGGTTTCTCCCCATACTTTTCATTCAGGGACTTGTCCCATTTTGAGATCAGCTTTCCGTTTTCTGCGAAAAGAATCTTCCAGTTGATAAGGTCTTGGATCAAGCAACCCTTTTTCAAGTAACGATAAATGCTCCTAACCTTGTCATGAGCAAAAGGGGATTCGGCCCATTCTTGCAACTGTTCAATGTAACGAGCAAAATATTCGTTGTTATCGATTCCTGTAAACGTTTGAAAATCACCCGCCACATATACCAATTTGTCGTGCAACGGGTATGGAGCGATTGAACTAGTACGGTTAGCGGAATCTTCCGTGCATGGAATGAGAGTATTTGCTTCCGTCTTTTCCACGACATATGCCGAATGGAATTCTCCATTTTCCGTAACCAGTACTTCAATATGTGCATTTTGTGTTGTATGGGAAACCGGCAGCAGAGTGAATTCCTGATCGTCCCGTCTCTTATCAAATTTCCCGACCTGGTGCGTGTTACGTTCGTACGTCTCATACAGATCCAATAGCCAGCTCAAGAGTTTCACACTTCCCTTCCCAATTCCTCATAAAGCTCGTCCACGGGCTGAATGTTTCCACGGTCAAATTGTTTAGCTTTCATTTTCCGAATTTTACGGACCATGGTGCATTCTTCAGGTCGTATGAATTTGATGACTCCATGCCGCATGACGGGTTGCCAAAGCCGGACTTCCAAATCCTCCCTACCCGTTTCTCCGGGATAATTGATGCCGTGCACCATTGTGCCAAAATGGATTTCCGGCACATCATCATAGGCGCCAGTGCCCTCTCCGAAGACGCAGGGTTCCACGTAGGCTTGGCATTCACGGGTTCCCAGGAAAATGTCACGCCGGCCGCCTTTCTCCAAAGCGCGTTTCATGATGTTGTGATGTTTGTGTTCGTTCCGGTCAAAAGCCAGATCCGGGCGATTCTTGTTGAATTCGAAATGGGCCCTCACCTGGTAACAGACATTCCTCAGGTACGTGTAGTTGGCCAAACTATTTCCACCGCCGTATTCGATTGGCCGAACCCCCTTCGACTCCATCTGAATGGGGTTCATGACTCTGACTTCATCAACAACGATGAGCAGGGTCGGTTTCCAGTAGATTGATTCCGTGATGCCCTTCAGTGCCTCATAAGTCGGAATTTGGTAGGACAGTTTCTCACCGCCGATTTTGGTCAACGGATCGGTGAACAGCGCATACGGACCATAGACTTTGAATTCTATGGAATTACGCATGGGATCACCTCCCTTTTTCCACATTTTTCGTGTTTCTGGAAATATAAATACAACAATAGGCGCAGAAAGTCAATACTTAATACATTATATGAAGTTATTTTGATTTATCTTGTTTCATGTGTTATAAATGTTTCGTCGCTGGAAACAGCGCGGATTGAAAAATATACTGTATGAAGTTCGAACGGAACCCATCATCACGAAATGATGGGTTTCTGCCTTCAGAACCCCATAAATTCTTGTATGCCTCCATCCAGATTAACCCCCGATTCAGCATGATAGGCCCATTCTTTCAGTGCAAGAATTTTTCCGTCCAACAAACTTACCAACGCCCCTTCCCTCTTAAGTTCCCTGAGTTCGTTTTCATACAGATTCACGCTATATTGTTGCGCTTCCCTGAGCAATCGTGACATTTGCTCGATCGTCCTGTCGCCGTTCAACTCGGCAATCAGTTCTTTTCCTTTTTCTCCGTATGGAACCAGCACAGATGTCGTTTGTTGATCAATGACTCTGAAATGTTCCGCGGCAGTACCTTGACTGTTTGTGATCATAAGTTCGGGATAGGTTTTGTGTTTTGCAACATAGGCTTGCACCAGCGGATTTTGGTGACCTGCAGCCATCAACAGGTCAATCATGGTCAACCGATGATCTTTTATAAAATAATTAAGTTCATCTTTCACTTCCATGTAGAACTCTTGAAAATAGTAGTCCATGGCCTCCTTGGACAGCAGATCCCCACCGTACATCGCTGGATCCTTCTGCATGTCGACCAGTATCTTTGCCGTGATCTTCTTCCCGATTCGGATTTCCTTCAATTTGGAAAGTTCTTCTTCCGCATGATCGACAAGCACAACCTGTCTAATCGGAACCTTGCCATGCCGATTGCACCGTCCGGCGGCCTGGGCAATTGAATCAAGTCCGGCCAACGACCGGATGACACAGTCAAAGCTGAGGTCGACACCGGCTTCAACTAATTGTGTACTGACGCAGATCATTTTTTCGTCCGACTCGAGCTTTTTTTTCAATTGGTTGATGACGGTCCTGCGATGCGCCGGACACATCAGCGTACTGAGATGATAGACCTGCAAAGATGGGGCTATTAATTTGTTGTAAAGTTTACGGACAACGCCTTTTGTATTCAAAATGACCAGTACGCTTTCGCCTTGATGGAAACGCTCTTTGACCAGTTCCGCAAGTGTGTCGGTGGTTACCTTTTGACCCGTAGCCCGATCCACAATTTCGACACGTTTGAACGTTTTTGTAATGTCATCTTGAGGGGGAATCATTTCCGCTTCTTTGCTGATGGCCAGCTTGTGTTCGACAAAGTCCAGTGCCGGCTGAGTGGCCGTGCAGAGCACGATCGTGCTGTTACCGCAGAACCGCAGAAAATTCAGTGCATGGTTAAACAGGGACACACACGGGATCGGTACTTTTTGCACTTCATCAAAAATCAGGACGGCTTCACACAAGTTGTGCAATCTCCTAATGTTGCTGCTTCCTTTGGCGTAGAACGTGTCCAAAAATTGCACCATTGAGGTCAAAACGATGGGCGAATCCCAGTTGTCCTTCGCCAACTTTAATTTTTGCCGGACGGTCATCCGTCCGTCTTCCATCTCATCATCTTCATCCAGATCCTCTATTACGTTGGAATGGTGTTCGAGAATATTCTGGTCGTCTTCCAAAATATTCCGGATTTCCTGTGCGTTTTGTTCGATGATCGTCGTATAGGGAATGACGTAGACGATTCGTTTCTTCCCGTGCAACATCGCGTGCCGCAAAGCATATCGCAGACTTGCCAGGGTTTTCCCGCCTCCGGTCGGAATCGAGAGCATATAGATCCCCGGTGGATTTTCCGCGAACTGGTCGCATTGATTCGATAGTTCCGTTCTCTTGCGGTTGATTGGCGTATCTGCGTCTTTTCTTCGGCTTAAATCATTGATTTTGGCCAATAGCTTTTCATAGTATTTTTCAAAAAGTTCTGCAAGACAGAACGGCGGTTCAGACGTTTTGTTTTCTTCGAACAATCGCGTATCGGTACGGTCGGCATCAATCAGGGCACTGAATACAAACTTGGTCAAAAACATGATGCCGCTTTCCGGCTTCATGCCATTGGAGTGGACTTTGCGGATGTAGTCAGCCAGTTCTTTCAACGCTTCACCCGCATATCGGAGAAATTCATCTTTTGGCATAACTCTTTCATGAAAATGGTTGACCATATCCGTGAAATCTTCCAATTGCGCACCTTTATCCCGCACTCTCTTCAGAAAATCGGACTCCAAACGTGGAGACAGGTAATCATGGAGGTAAGCATGATGAGAAATGACAGCGTTTCCAACAATTTCGGCCAAAATCCAGTGCAACTTCTGTCTGTCTCCCGTATGAAGAAGGTCATATATGTATCTGCCTCCAGCTGTGGAATGATCCACAGATCCTCTTCTCGGCGGGTTGTCTGGATGGCCAATGGCTTCAAGAATATAGTTCAGAAAACGAACCGAAAACTTGCCCATGTCATGCAACATTCCGGCCATACCCGCGATGTGTCTGACTCCGATTTTTTCTCCGATCATTTCCATCAGCTTTTGGACCCCGAGAAGATGGTCTTCTACAGACTGAAACTGTTGATCCATTGTACGCACATGTGCAATGAAGTTCATAAAGATGTGTCTCCTCTTGTTTGATCCTAGTTGAATATTAGCTATGCCTAACTTCATTCCTAGTCTTTCCCTCTATAGTATACCAATTGGCTTTGACGACATTTTGACATGAAACACATGTTCTGATGAAATTTTTCGAAAGCTTGCTGCTTTTTGCGAATGTCCTTTTTTCGCAATTCAACTTTTAACGATAATGAAAAACCCGGCTAAAATGAAAGCCGGGTCTGTCCATATTCGACTATTCGACCGCACGAGCATTATATCTGATCAAGCTGTTATCTACATCTGACTCACGTTCCACCGCCACACCCGCCATCAATCATTCAGCACCATGGCTTTCAGCCTTCGCCTCTGCGCCAAAAAGATGAGCAACGCGATGCCGATCGGAATCATCATCCACCGATACATCTCCGAATACCCCGCAAGGAGCGTCTCGCCCCGGCTTTGCGCGCGGGACACGA
>JGI12298J13902_1000427_pt1 | contig 11206 bp, 13 predicted proteins | sample Passage260A_FD_13902 | JGI IMG/M metagenome (IMG submission 13902)
GGCTCGCGTCCGCCTGCCTCGCCCACGAGGTGGTGGAGGCGGCCGAGGTGTCCGTGCACAAGCCGTCGGCGCCGATACCGGTGCCGTTCGGCGATGTGGTGGTCACGATCAGGAGGGGTCGGGCATGAGGGCGGTTCTCTCGCTCGGCAGCAACCTGGGCCGCCGGATCGAGTACCTGCAGGGCGCGGTGGACGCGCTCTTCGACGCCCCCGGGCTCACGCTCGTGGCGATATCGTCCGTGTATGAGACGGAGCCGGTGGGCGGCCCGGAGCAGGGGCCCTACCTCAACGCCGTGCTCGTGGTGGAGACCGCCCACCCCCCGCGCGTCCTGCTCGAGCGGGTGCAGAGCATCGAGGAGGCCTTCGGCCGTACCCGGGAGGTGCGGTGGGGGCCGCGCACGCTCGACATCGACCTGATCAAGGTGGGCGACATCGTGTCCGATGACCCCGAGCTCACCCTGCCGCACCCGCGGGCGCACGAGCGGGCCTTCGTCCTGGTGCCCTGGGCGGAGGTCGAGCCGGACGCGGTGCTGCCCGGGCACGGCCCGATCCGTGACCTGCTCGACAGGGTGGACCGCAGCGGGGTACGGCTCCGGCCCGATCTGTCCCTGCAACCTCCCGGCTGACGAGGAGCGCGAGTGAGACCGAGCAATCCCGGGGTGCTCGTCGGTCTGGTGACCGTGTTCGCGCTGGCCACCTGGGGTGTGCTGCAGCGCAGCTACTCCATGCTGCCGACGCTGCCGTGGACGGCGATCCCGACGACGCTGCTGCTCGCGCTCGGCGAGGCCTACACCGGGTGGCTCACCCGGGCGAGGATCCTCCGCCGGCCGGGCACGAAGCCGGTCGAGCCGCTCGCCGTGGTACGGCTGGCCGCGTTCGCCAAGGCGACCTCGCACGCGGCCGCGATGCTCGCCGGGGTGTTCGCCGGGTTCGTGTTCCGGGTGCTCGACCTGCTCACCCTGCCCAAGCCGCGTCAGGACGCGCTGATCGGCGGCGGCTCGTTCATCTCGTGCGTGATCCTCATCTGCGCGGCGCTCTTCCTGGAGTACTGCTGCCGCGTCCCCCGCAGGCCCGAGGGCGAGGAGGGCGGCGCGGGCGGTGGGCCGCCGGGCGCCACGGAGGGCCCGCGCTGATCCGGCGCCGGCCCGGGCCGCCGCGGCGGGGCCGGCCTGCAGGACGTCCGGGAGGCCCCGGCGTCACTTGTCGATGTCGCCGACCACGAAGAACATCGAGCCGAGGATCGCGATCATGTCCGAGACGAGGTTGCCCGGGAGCACCTCGCGGAGCACCTGCACGTTGTTGAACGAGGCGCTGCGGAGCTTGAGGCGCCAGGGCGTCTTGTCCCCGCGGGAGACCAGGTAGTACCCGTTGATGCCGAGCGGGTTCTCGGTCCAGGCGTAGGTGTGGCCCTCGGGCACCTTCAGCACCTTGGGCAGCCGCTGGTTGATCGGGCCGGGCGGGAGCTCGCGCAGCCGCGCCACGCAGGCGTCGGCGAGGTCGAGGGAGACCTTCACCTGCTCGAGCAGGACCTCGAATCGCGCGAGGCAGTCGCCGGCCGTGCGGGTCACCACCTTCACCGGCAGCTCGCCGTAGGCGAGGTAGGGCTCGTCCCGGCGCAGGTCGAAGTCGACCCCGGAGGCCCGGGCGATCGGCCCGCTCACGCCGTACTGCAGGATCGTGTCCCGGTCGAGGACGCCGATCCCCTTGGTCCGGGCGAGGAAGATCTCGTTCCCCGCGACGAGCTCCTCCAGGTCGGGCAGGCGCCGCCGGATCGCGGCGACGGCCGCGGTGACCCGGTCGAGCCAGCCGAGCGGCAGGTCCTCCTTGAGCCCGCCCACCCGGTTGAACATGTAGTGCATGCGGCCGCCGGAGATCTCCTCCATCACCCGCTGCAGGGTCTCGCGCTCCCGGAACGCGTAGAAGACCGGGGTGATCGCGCCGAGCTCGAGCGGGTAGGAGCCGAGGAACATGAGGTGGTTGAGCACCCGGTTGAGCTCGGCGAGCAGGGTCCGGGCCCAGACCGCGCGCGGGGGGACCTCCATGCCGAGCATGCGCTCGACCGCGAGCACCACCCCCAGCTCGTTGGCGAAGGCCGAGAGCCAGTCGTGCCGGTTCGCCAGCACGATGATCTGCCGGTAGTCGCGGACCTCGAAGAGCTTCTCGGCCCCGCGGTGCATGTAGCCGACGATCGGCTCGGCCTGGACGATCCGCTCGCCGTCAAGGGTGAGCCGGAGCCGGAGCACCCCGTGCGTCGACGGATGCTGCGGCCCGATGTTCAGGACCATGTCCTCGGTGGCCAGCTCCTTCGACGGCAGCCCTTCGGCGCCGGCGCCGATGCCGACTACGCGTTCTCGCCGCACGCCCTCCTCGCTCATACCGCCATGCTCCCATGCCGGGCGGCTCCCCGGTCACGGCCGCACCGGCTCACCCGCGGGCGATCTCCCGGAGCGCGGCGAGGAGGCGGTCGATGTGCTCGTCGGTGGTGCCGATGCCGATCGAGGCGCGCACCGCGCCGATCGAGCCGTCCCCGCACCCGCCGGCGGCGGCCGCTCCGGGGAGCCGGGCCGCGATGAGGTGCCGCACGAACGGGTGGGCGCAGAACCTGCCGTCGCGGACGCCGATGCCGTGACCGGTGGCGAGCTCCTCGGCGACCTCGCGGGCGGGGCGGCCGGCGACGACGAAGGAGACGATGCCGACCCGCGGGTGGTCGGGCTCCCACAGGCAGAGCTCGTGCACCCCGTCGATGGCGGCGAGCCCGGCCCGGAGCCGGGCGAGCAGCCGCTCCTCCTCGCGGATCAGCGGCGTCCAGCCGGTGGCGCCGAGGGCCTCGCACGCCGCGGCGAGCGCGATCGCGCCGAGCACGTTCGGGGTGCCCGCCTCGTGCCGGGCCTCGGGGTCGTCGCTCCACTCCACGGTCTCGGCCACGGACCGCCCCGCGCCGCCGCCCCGCAGGTACGGCTCGGCCTGGGCGAGCCAGTCCGGCCGGCCGATGAGGGCGCCGGCGCCGAAGGGGGCGTAGAGCTTGTGCCCGGAGAAGGCGGCGTAGTCGAGGTCGAGGGCGGTGATGTCGAGCGGCCGGTGGGGCGCGAACTGGGCGGCGTCCACGGCGATCCGCGCGCCGTGCCGGTGGGCGATGTGGGCGAGCGCGGCGACCGGCCACAGCTCGCCGGTGACGTTGGAGGCGGCGGTGACCACGAGCAGGGCGGGCCCGTCGATCCCGGCGGCGCCTCGTCGGCCATGCGGACCGCCTCGCCGGGGAAGGCCGGCGGGGCGAGCCGTACCGCGCGGGGCCAGGGGAGCAGGGACGCGTGGTGCTCGGTGTCGAAGACCACCACCGTGGTGCCCTCGGGCAGGCAGCGGGCGAGCAGGTTCATCGCGTCCGTGGTGTTCCGGGTGAACACCACCGCGTCGTCCGGCCGGGCTCCCGCGAACGCGCGCACGGTCTCCCTGGCCCGCTCGTAGCGGGCGGTGGTGAGCCGGGAGGCGTACCCGGCGCCCCGGTGGACGCTGGAGTAGGCGGGGAGCGCGGCGGTGACCGCCGCGTACACCGGCTCGAGGCAGGGCGCGCTCGCCGCGTAGTCGAGGTTCGCGTACGGCACGAGCCCGCCGCCGCGCACGGGCACCCGCAGGTCGGCGCCGATGACCGCGGGGATCGGGCGCTCCCCGGGCCGGTGCGCGGCCGGGGCCGCGGCGGCCGCGGGCGGAGCGTCCGGGACGCCGGCGGCCGGGGCCGTGGATCCGGGGGTGGCCGTGGACGTGCGGGAAGCGAACGGACGCGTGGACAGAACGACGGACAACGCCGACCTCCTCGGAGTCAGGGACTCCGACGAGGCGTTGCCGGAGTCCGCGCTTGCCTCGGCACACCTCGTGCCGGGCCTGGTCCTCACCCGGGGCACCCCGCCGCGGACGGGAGGGTTGCCGGCCAGCAAGCCGGGGCTTGACGCTGGCACTCGTTACCTGGGCGGCACTATAGCCGATCGCGGTGCGCCGGCGGGACCGGATCGGGAGGTTCCGGGTGTTCGCCACGTGATCCGGGTGTGACCTCCGGTTGATGGTCCCGGTAACGGCCGACCCATAAGGTGGGTTTGTGGCGTTTGATCCGTGGAGCCCTGAGTTCATCGCGCACCCGTACGAGGTCTATCGCGAGCTGCGGGAGAAGGAGCCGGTCAGCTACTTCGAGCCGACCAACCAGTGGCTGATCTCCCGCTACGCCGACGTGAACGCGCTGCTGCGCGACCACCGCCGGCTCGGCCGTTCCTACCTGCACGTGGCCACGCACGAGGAGTTCGGCCGGCAGCCGGAGCCCGAGTTCCAGGAGCCGTTCTGGCGGGTGGTCCGCGCCGGGATGCTCGACGTGGAGCCGCCCGTCCACACCCGGCTGCGCCGGCTGGTGTCCAAGGCGTTCACCCCGCGGATGGTCGAGTCGCTCCGCCCGCGGATCCGGCAGATCGCGACCGAGCTCGCCACCCGGTTCGCCGAGAGCGGAGGCGGCGACCTCATCGCCGAGGTGGCCGAGCCGCTCCCGGTCACCGTGATCGCGGAGATGCTCGGCATCCCCGAGGCCGACCGGCACCTGCTCCGGCCCTGGTCGGCCGACATGTGCAAGATGTACGAGCTCAACCCGCCGCTCGAGGCGCAGCACACCGCGGTGCGGGCGGCCGTCGAGTTCGCCGACTACCTTCGCGAGCTCGCCCGGGAGCGCCGCGAGCGGCCGGGCGACGACATGATCTCCACCCTCGCCCGGATCGCGGACGACGGCGACCGGCTCACCGAGGACGAGCTGATCGGCACCTGCGTGCTGCTGCTCAACGCCGGCCACGAGGCCACGGTCAACGCCACGGGGAGCGCGTGGTGGGCGCTCTTCCGCAACCCCGGCACGCTGGAGCGGCTCCGCGCCGAGCCCGAGCTGCTGCCCACCGCCATCGAGGAGCTGCTGCGCTTCGACNCCCCCGCCCAGATGTTCGAGCGATGGGTGCTCGAGGACATCGAGGTCCACGGGGTGCGGATCCCCCGCGGCTCGGAGGTCGCGCTGCTGTTCGGCTCGGCGAACCGGGACCCGGAGGTGTTCGACGACCCCGACCGGCTCGACCTCGGCCGGGACCCCAACCCGCACCTCACCTTCGGCGCCGGGATCCACTTCTGCCTCGGCGCGCCGCTCGCCCGGGTCGAGCTGCAGGAGTCGTTCCGCGCCCTGCTCCGCGCCGCGCCGGCGATCGAGCCGGTGACCGAGCCGGAGTGGAAGCCGCAGTACATCATCCGCGGCCTGCGGGAGCTCAAGGTCAGGATCTAGTCCGCGGCCCAGGAGAGCTCACGCCTCGACGGGTCCGCGGCCGCGGAACCGGCCGGAGGCCCCGCGACCGGGTGGGCCGGGTGAACCAGCCGGGGCGCCCGGGCCGAGCGGCTCGGCCTCCTCCGTGGCCCGGCCGGGCGCCCGCACCTACCCGCGGGGCCGCGGCGGGCCGGCACCAACGCCGGCCGACCCGCCACCCCGGCGAGCCGGAAGATCGTCACGGCGCGCTGAACCGATCGGCCGCCCGCCGCTACCGCCCTGATATGACGATCGTCCCGGTCGAGCTGTGGCGGCATGAGATGCGCCGATGCGGTCCGGTCGCGCTCGGCACCCCCGTGGCGGTGGCGTCGTGCGCGGCGCTCGTGGCGGTGATGGCCGGTGGCGGCATGCGCGAGTTCCTCGCGGTCCGGCTGCCGGGCGCGCTGCTGCCGCTGGTCGCGGGGGTGTGCGCGGTCGGCGTCATGGCCCGCGAGGTCATGCCGGAGCTGCAGCGCACCTTCGCCACCCCGTACCCGGTCACGGTGCGCCGGCGGCTGTGGCTGCTCGTGATCGCCGTGGGCCTGGGGGCCGGGGTGCTGGGGCTGTCGGCCGCGGCGGGTGCCGCGACCGGGCCGGACGTCGCCGGGCAGGACACCGCCGGATCCGGGGCGGTGCTCTCCCCGGTGGCGTCGGCCGCCGCGTTCTCGCTGCTGCTCATCGGCCTGGGAGGTCACGCGGCGGCGGGGCGGGCCCAGCCCGGGCCGGCCGCGGCCCTGGTGATGACGGCCTGGCTGGCGAAGCTGCTCGTGCTGGACCGGATCCCGCTGCCGTCGGCGGCGGTGGCCGCCGCGTTCACCGTGGCGGGAGTATGGCTGCTGATCCGCGGCTCTATCAGGGCGGGAGGTGAGGCGGTGTGAGAGGCGGCGGATGGCTGGTGCCGCTGACCGCGTCCGCGCGAGCGGAGATCACGATGATGCTGCGGTCCCGGATGCTGTGGGTCGCCGTGGCGCCGCTGGCCGCGCTGAGCCTGCTGCTCGCGCTCACCTCCCCGCGCGGGGCGGGCCTGCCCCCCGCGAGCCGGGTGGCGGACACGGCCGTGATGATGAACCTGCTCGCCGGGTTCGGGCTGACGATGGCGATGGCCGACCGGCTTCGCTGGCATCGCCGTACCGGGCTGGGCGACCTGCTCGCGGCCACGCCGGGCAGCGCGTCCGCGCGCATGGCGGGCACCCTCATCGGGGCGGCGACGGTCGCGCTGGCGCCGACGACGGCCGCGTTGCTCGCGTACGGGGCCGGGACGGCGGTGGCCGCGGGATCGCCCGGCCCGTTCGGCACCGCCCTCGCCGCGGTCGTCGTGATCCTCATCCCCAGCGGCCTGCTCGTCACCACGTTCACCGCGGTCGCCGGGCTCGTGCTGCCGGTGACGATCGCCCGGATCGGCGCCGCCGGCGTGTGGGCGTGGGCGACCGTGCTCAACCCACGGGTGCTGCCGATCCCCACGGTGTCGTACACGATCCTCTCGCCCGGCGGCGGCTACCCCGCGGTGGCGTGGCTCGGCGCCCCGCGCCGCGCCGCCGTGCTCAACGGCCAGGAGATCGGCGCGAGCGCCGCCGCGGTGAACCTGCTCGTCGTGCTGGCATGCACGGCGGTGCTGCTGGCCGTGGCCCGGAAATGGACGGAGCGTTACCGGTGACCATCACCATCAGCATCACCGACCTGACCAAGCGTTACCGCCGCGGTGACGCCCGGCCCGCCCTGGACAGGGTGACCCTCACCGTGGACGGTGGGATGACCGCGCTGCTCGGGGCGAACGGGGCCGGCAAGACGACCCTCATGCGCATCTGCGTGGGGGTGCTGCGGCCGGACGAGGGCCGCGTCGTGGTGGGCGGCCACGACCTCGCCACGGCGGCCGGACGGCGGGCGGTCAAGCGCATCCTCGGCTACCTGCCGCAGGAGCTCGCCATGTACGACGACCTGACCGGCCGCGAGTTCCTCGACTACATCGCCCTGCTGAAAGGCGTCGACGACCGGCGGACCCGCCGCGACCAGATCGAGCGCATGCTCGACCTGACCGGCCTGTCCGAGCACGCGAACCGGCGGATCGGCACCTACTCCGGTGGGATGAAGCGGCGGCTCGGCATCGCCCAGGCGCTGCTCGCGGATCCCGAGCTGATCATCGTGGACGAGCCCACGGCCGGGCTCGACCCCGCCGAACGCATGCGGTTCCGCTCGCTGCTCGCCAGCCTCAGCGGGGCTCGCCGCACCGTGGTGCTCTCCACCCACATCCTCGACGACGCCGCGCAGACCTGCCCCGACGCGATCGTGCTGCACCGGGGGCGCGTCGCCTACCAGGGCAGCACCGCCGGGCTCGCGGCGATCGCCGAGGGCCGCACCTACCTGCTGCCGCCCGGAGCGCCGGCGCCGCCCGACGCGGTGGTCGTCAACGCGTCCGCGGACGCGGCGGGCACCCGATACCGGGTGGTCAGCGCGCGGCCGCCGGCCGAGGGCACCCTCGTGCCGCCGACCCTCGAGGACGGGTACGCGGCACTGCTCCAGCTGGACGGTTCAGCCGCCTGAACCGCCGCCCGGCCGCGCGCTACGTACCGGGCATGAGGACTAAGAGCACAGCATGCCGGCGCGGCGGCGTCCTCGCCGGCCTCCTCGTCACGGCCCTGCTGGTGAGCGGCTGCGCGGGCGCCGGCCGGAGCGACCCGGCCCACCGGAGCCCGGTGCCGCTGCCGAGCCCCACGAGCAGCCGGCAGGAGATCAGCGAGGCGAACCTCGCCTACCTGTGGCCGCTCACGGTCGACCACGGCACGATCGAATGCCGGCCGCCCAGCGTCGCCGTCTTCGTGGCGCCGGACGGCACGACCTACGCGCTCAACCGCCAGGCCGAGGACGCCGGGTACCCGCCGATCACCCCGCTGCGCGCCAAGGGCGCCGGCGGCGGATACATCAGCCTCGGCGCCCTGCTCAGCGCCACGCTCGGACTCTGCGGCAAGGGGTGACGCCATACCGAACGAACGGGCGACGGTGCTCGAAACGCGCACCCGCACCGAACGGGTGACGCCATACCGGAACGGGGCGACGAGCCGGGCAGCGCGACCGCCCACCGGTCGCCTCGCCCCGGCGGCCGCTCGCCCGGGTCAGGCGCCCACGCCGGACAGCCGCGGCCGACGGGCCAGCCAGACCGCCAGGGCGAGCAGCGCCGCCGCGCACCCGAGCATCCACAGGCTGGTACCGGTCAGGACGGCACCGCCGGGCCCGGGCAGCCAGCCGAACAGCCAGACCGCCGCTCCCGCCATCGTGCCGAACGCGGGGGACCGCCAGATCGCGACGACCACGCCCGCGCTCGACGCCAGCAGGGCACGCCCGAGCCAGCCGGTGACGACCGTGACCAGCCCGGTCGCCGCGCCCACCGCCACGAGGACGCCCGAGGCCACCAGCGCGAGCACGAGGTCGATCCCGAGCACGAGCGCGAGCCTGGTGGCGAACGCCGTGGCGGGCGAGACCGGCATCGCCGACAGCAGCTCCAGGCGCGGATCGGACCGGTGCGAGCACGCCGTCACCGCGCCGAGCAGCAGCACGATCGTGACCACCGCGCTGAACAGCTGCACGACCGCCCCCGGGGTCGGCGCGAGGCGGGCGAGCAGCACCGCCGCGGCGAGGCCCGCCGCGGTCAGCGGGCCGAGGGACCGGGGCATGAGCCGCGCCTGCGCCACCACGAGCCCGGCCGCCAGCCGCAAGGACGCCCGGAACGAAGGGCGGGGCGCGGACCGTGCGCGGCCCGCGGCGATCTCCGGCAGCCCGCCCAGCAGCTCGTCGTAGGACGGCACCACGACCGGCCCGAGCAGTCGCTCGTCGGCCTCCCGGACCGCGGCTCTCAGGGCGTCCTGCGCTTCATCGTTCACCAGTCCGCCCCCCTTTCTGTTCGGTCACCTTTGTCAGTGTCGCCGCGAGAAGCCGGCGGGCCGTCCACATGCGGCTCTTGACCGTGCCGGGCGGGACACCGAGTATCGCAGCCACCTCGGGATACGGCAGGTCCTCCGCGAGCACGAGCACCTCACGCAGGTGCTCGGGCAGTTCGAGCACGGCGGCCACGAGCTCCCGGCGTTCGGCCCGGGCCAGCACCTGGTCCTCGAGCGCGGGCTCCGCGGCGGGCAGCTCCACGGCGTCGTCCAGCTCCACTTGGGCCGGCTCGGTCCGCCGCAGGCGGTTGTGCGCCTGCCGCCGGGCCACCCCGAGCAGCCAGGCCCGCACCGGAGCCTCGCCCCGATAGGCGCCCGCGGAGCGCCACACCGCCAGCCAGGACTCCTGGAGGATCTCCTCCGCTACCTCACGTCGCGCGGTGAGCCGCCGGATGAGGCGCAGCATGCTGCCGGCGTGCCGCTCGTAGAGCACGCGCAGCGCCGCCTCCTCGCCGGCCGCCACACGCCGCAGGAGGGCGGCGTCCTCGGACGCCTCCGTGGCGAGCTCCGGTTCACGCAACTGCCGCACACGTTCGTACGTAGCGCCGCCCGCCGGTCCGGTTCGCAGGAATCTGCGGAGTGACGGCACGTGCGCGCTCCGTTCTGGACGTCTGTCAGCGCTGCCTTAGATCGGAAGGGACGCTACCGCGGCTCGCCGCCGCGCAGCGCGTGCTTCGCCGTACCGGCCCGCGCCGAACGGCCGCGAACCACCCACTCCCCGCCCGCTACGTACGGCGCGAGGGAGTGATGAGCATGAACGATCCAAGCGCGGCCGGCGTCCCGCTCGGCAGCCCCGCCCATGAACGAGCGGCGCGGCCCGTCGCCGAGCCGACCGGCAACCCGTCGATGGCGACCCTGGTCGCCACGGAACTGATCAGGATTCGCACCGGCTTCCTCGCCTGGTACACGGCGCTGGCGCCGGTCGTGATAGCGATCCCGCTCTACCTCGGGTCGCTCTTCTCCCCGGAGGGCCGGTCCGGCCGCGTCTGGGACACCTTCAGCAACGTGACCCTGGAGTTCTGGGGCGTGCTGGTCCCGATGACCGCCGGGCTCACCGCGGCGCTCGCGGTCCGGGCCGACACCGAGCCCTGGCGCTTCCTGCTGTCGTACGCGATCCCCCGGTGGCGCTACTTCGCCGCGAAGGTCGCCGCGCTCGCCGTCGCGCAGCTGGTCTCGGCGACGATCCTGGTCGTGATGCTCGCCGGGGGCGCGCTGCTCACCGGGCAGCTCGCCGAGGCCGTCCCGATGATCCTCGGCAGCGCCTACCTGTCGTGGGCGGCCGGGCTCGCGGCGACCGCGATCGCCGTCCTCGTCAGCACGGTCTGGGGCCTCGGCCCGGGCGTCGCCTGGGGCGTGGCCGGGATGCTGGCCGGGGCGCTCATCGCCGACAAGTCGTTCTGGTACGCCCTGCCGCCCGCGTGGCCGATGCGCGTCATCCTCCCGCTCGCCGAGATCCAGCCCAACGGCCTGCCGCTGCCCGCGGACAGCCCGCTGCGCGACATGTCGGTCATCCCGCCGGCCCTCGTGCTGTCGGCCGTGGTGACGATCGTGGCGCTGCTCATCGGCGGCCGGCACATGGCGCGGAAGGAGGTCTGAGGTGGCGGCGCTGGAGATCAGGGACCTGCACAAGCACTACGGCGACTTCCACGCGCTCGACGGCGCGAACCTCACCGTGCCGGAGGGCTCCCTGTACGGCCTGCTCGGCCCGAACGGCGCGGGCAAGACCACCCTGATGAAGATCGTCGCCGGGCTGCGGCGTGCGACCTCGGGCCGCATCAGCCTGTTCGGCCGGCCGCACGACCGGCGGCTGCTCACCCGGGTCGGGGCGCTGCTGGAGTCGCCCGGCCTGTGGCCCCACCTCGACGGGGTCACCCATCTGCGCATCCACGCCCGGCTGCGCGGGGTGCCGCAGACCCGGATCGACGAGGTGCTGGGGCTGGTGAAGCTCACCGAGGTGCGCACCCGCCAGG
>JGI12298J13902_1000432_pt1 | contig 10998 bp, 7 predicted proteins | sample Passage260A_FD_13902 | JGI IMG/M metagenome (IMG submission 13902)
GATCGGCCGGCGACGGCCGGCAGCCGGAGGCCGACGGGCGGNCGCGCGCATGGCTGCAACAGCNCGGAACGCCNGCCGGGGCCGCGGAATATGCCGCCGGACAAAAAGGCGGGACGAAAGGAAGGCGCGTGCGGGGACGTTCAGGACGGACCGCGCGGGCACAGGCGGCAAGAAGCTTTCAAACGGGAGAGGAAGTCATCCATGGCGAAGCGAAGCGCAGGCAAGCAGAGGAGGCGCAGGCAGAAAGTGGCCCGGCGCACGTACCGGGTCGTGAGCGGAGCGATCGATGAATTGAAACTGATCGAAGAGGCGGCGGCGATCCGCCAGGCCAGGGCAGCGCGCGCCGTCCGAAGTCCGGTCGTGCGGGCCGGCGCAAAACCGGCGGGGAAGGCGGCCGGCGGAAAACCGTCCGCCGGGGACCAGGCGGCGGAAACGACTCCGGCACGGCCGGTTTCCGGGGCGGCCGAACGGAGCGCGGGCGCCGGCACGGCTGTCCGGCGGGAGGAAAAGGATGCGGGCGCCGCGGCACCCGGGCCGGCGGATTCATCGGCGGAGCGGAGCGGATCGGCGGATCGGAGCGCCGCACCGGATCGGGGGGGCGCCGCCCAGCGGCATTTCGCGGCGGGGCGGAGCATCCAGGCCTCGTCGCTGGCGCCGGCCGCGGACCGGACGCCGGGCAAGGCGGGCGGCCCGAAGACCGGGCGCGGTCCGGCCGCGCCGGGAGAAGCCGCCGGCGGAACGCCCGCCGTGGGCGAAGGCGTCTTGCGCCGCCAGACGGGGGACCGCAAAGGGGTGATCTACACCGACGATCTGGTGGATGAAGCGGTGACCGGCAGCAAAATCGCCAACCGGACCATCGATGAATCGAAAATTCGCCCCGGCGCCATCGGCACCCAATCGCTGCGGGATTTTGCCGTCACCCACGCGAAGCTGGCGGACGGCAGCGTGACCTCCAGCAAAATCGCGCCTGGCGCCATCGACGATTTACACCTGGCCGACCAGTCCATTTCGGGCAGCAAGCTGAAAAACCGCTCCATCACCGGCGACAAGCTGGCGGACAACAGCATCGGTTCGGAAAAGCTGGCCAACAAAACGATCGATTCCGTCAAAATCGCCGAAGCGTCCATCGATACGTTCCATATCCGGGAGCAGGCGATCACGGGCGAACTGATCCAGGACCAGGCCATCACCGCGAAAAAAATCAAAAGCGGGGCCGTCACCGACATCTGCCTCGCCAACGGGGCGGTCAACGCCGCCAAGCTGGCGGACGGCGCCGTGACGACGGATAAGCTGGCCGACGGGGCGGTGACGGCGGACAAACTGGCAAGCGGCAGCGTGACGGCGGAAAAACTGGCGCCCGGTTCGGTCACCGGGGACGTGCTGGCGCCGCACGCCGTCACGGGCGGGCATCTTGCGGCCCAGACGGTGACGGGAGAAGCGATCGGCAAGCGGACCATCGACAGCTCGCACATCGGCGTCGGCGCCATCCAGGGAGAAAACGTGGCCAAGCGGACGATCACCGGCGTCCATGTGGCGCAGGAAACGATTGCGGAGGAACATCTCGCGCCGCAGTGCGTCACCACCTCCAGAATTGCCGATGGCGCGGTGACCGCCGCCAAGCTGGCGGAAGGCAGCGTATCCGCCGCCCACCTGGCCGACGGGTCGGTGCTGACGGAGAAGCTGGCCGATGGCGCGGTGACCGGCGGCAAAATCAAGCCCGGCAGCCTGACCGGATCGTTGCTGGCTGAACATACGGTGACCGGCCGGGAGCTCGCCGTCCAGTCAGTGGATACGGTGCACGTGTCATTCTACGCCATCCGTCCGGAACATCTGGCCCCCGCCGCCGTGGGTCGGGAGCAGCTGGCCTTCGGCGCCGTGACGGGCGATCACGTGGCGGACGGAAGCCTGGACGGCAGCAAGCTGGCGGACGGGGCCGTCGGCAGCCGGCATCTGGCGGCCGGTGCGGTAACCCGGGAGGCGCTGGCGGACGGGGCCGTGGGCGGCCGCAATCTGGAACCGGGCTGCGTGGCGGCGGAGCATCTGGCCGAAGGGGCAGTCGAATCTTCGGCGTTGGCGGCGGATGCCGTCCGGAGCCGGCACCTGGCCGAAGGCGCCGTCACCTCCCGGCAGCTGGCCGATCAGTCGGTCACCACGGCCAAACTGGCCACGGAAAGCGTGTCGACGGGAAAACTGATCGACGGCGCCGTCACCGCGGAGAAACTGGCGCCGGGCAGCGTGACGGCGGAGAAGCTCGCGCCCGGTGCCGTCGGCGAAGCGCATCTGGCCGAGGGCAGCGTGCAGGGCCGGCACATCGGCGCCGGGCAGATCGCCGCCGTCCATCTGGCGGACGGAAGCGTGACCGGGAGCCACCTGGTGCCCGGTTCGGTTGAGTCGCGGCACTTCAAGCCTTCTTCCGTGACCGCCGAAGCGATCGCCGACGAATCGGTGACGGCCGACAAGCTGGCGGACGGCAGCGTGGCAGGCTGGCATCTGCAGCAAGGCGCCGTGATGGAGGAACACGTGGCGGAACGGGCCATCGGCCCGCTGCATGTCAAGCCGGATGCCATCGGCGCCGAACATTTGGCCGACGGGGCGGTGGAACGCCGCCATCTGCAGGCGCAAAGCGTCGGAGCGGAGCAGCTGGCGGCGGAGGCGGTCACCACGGCCGCCATCGCGAAAGGGGCGGTGACGGGCGACAAATTGGCCGAAGGGGGCGTTGCCGGCGTCCATCTGGCCGCCGGGGCCGTGGAAACCGTCCACCTGGCGCCCGGCGCGGTGACCGGCGGCGCGCTGTCGGAGCGGTGCGTCGAAAGCCGGCATTTGGCTGAAGGGGCTGTCGGGTCCGCGCATCTGGCGGACGGCGCGGTCGGCGGCCGGCACTTGGCCGAAAGGGCGGTCGGTTCCGCGCATCTGGCGGACGGCGCGGTCGGCGGCCGGCACTTGGCCGAAGGGGCTGTCGGGTCCGCGCATCTGGCGGACGGCGCGGTCGGCGGCCGGCACTTGGCCGAAAGGGCGGTCGGTTCCGCGCATCTGGCGGACGGCGCGATCCACGGCCGGCATCTGTCGGCCGGAGCCGTCACGGCCGACAAGCTGGCGTTCGTTCCCGTGCTGGGGGCGCAACCGGACGTGCTGCTGCAGCAGGGCATCGTCTCTTTCCGATTCGGGGAAAGCCAGTCGACGGCAAGCGTAACCGTGGAGTTTCGCCGGCCTTTTGCCGGCAGGGATTATGCCGTCGTGGCAACGGTGTCGGGCGCGCCGGCGGTGGCCTGGCTCACCGGCAGAACCGCCTTCTCCGCCGATTTCGAGGTCATCCGGCTTGGCGGGGCGGAAACCGCCGGTGCAATTGAAGCCGAACTGCATTTCGCGGCAGCCGGCACCGGATACCGGGAGGAATCCGGCTTCGGGCGGAGCGGCGCGGATGAAACGGGCCTGGAGGCCGGCGCGAAACGGTTCCCCGAAGCGGACCGGCTGCTCGCAACGGACCGGATGTCCGAAACGGATCGGACACTCGAAACGGATCGGATACCCGAAGCAGACCGGATGCTGGATGGCGTTCGGATGCCCGAAGCGGATTTGGCGTATTCGGGCGAGTCGTTGATCGCTGGTGCGAAGAGCACGGGCGCGGCGGAAGAGACGACGGGAGCCGACGCCCCGGGCGGCTTGGCAGGTTCTCCGGTCGCGGCGACGGACATCCCCGTTGGAACGGCGGACGTTGCGACGGAAACACCGGACGCGCCGGCCGGGCTGACGGACATGTCGGCGAATGCGGCCGCCAGCCCGGCCGAAACGGATGCATCGGCCGGCTTGCCGGAAATCCCGGTGATTCCGGCGGACGATTCGGCCAAAACGGCGAATGCGCAGCCGGAAACGGCCGGCATCCCGGCCGGATCGACGGAGGCCCCGGCTGGATCGCCTGGCGTTTCGTTCGAAACGACGGATGCCTCTGTCGGCGAGTCTCAGGCGGATGGGGCAGAAACCGGAGAGCCGGCAGGGGCGCAAGGAAGGAATTGGGAATCGCCCGGCGCTCCGTCCGGAACGCTGAATGCGGCGACGGAAGAATCCACGGGAACATCGGAACCGCCGATTTCGAGCGTTGCGCCGGCGCCGCCGGATGAAGCGGCCGGTTCCGGGCAAACCGCCGCGCCCGTTCCGGAAGATCGGGCGGGCGTATCCGGCGGATTCGCGGCAATCGTTCCGGCGGATCAAACGGCTGTTTCCGGCGAAGCCGATGGCCCGATTCCGCCGGATGCGGCGCCGGCACCCGGCGAGGCGGTCAAGACCGGCAAGGCTCTTGCAGACAACAAAAAAAGAAGGCGGGGGAAAAAAGCCGCCCCGTAGACCCGAGTCGCCCGAGAAAGTCGAACAACGCGCCCCGGATCCGGGCTGGACGCCCGATGGGAACGGAAAACCGTCCGGCCGCCATACGGCGGACCGGACGGTTTTTTGCCTTTTCCCGGCTTTCAGCCGCGTCCCGTTGCCGGTATCGACGGCGGTGGACGGCCCTGGGGAACCGCACCGGCCCGTCCAGCCCGCCGCGTCCTTCATCGCCGCGCGGCGCTTCCGGTCCGGCGCGGGACAGCCGGCCGGCTTTTTACGGGCGCGGACAAGCGCCCGGAATGTCCAACCGGTAAACGCATGCCGTTACGGCTTGTCGACGTGGACATAGAATGTGGGGGAAAAGAGGAGGTGAAGCACATGCCGCCCAGACGACCGGCAGCCCGCCGTGGCGCCGGGCCGGATGCGGCCGGGATGGACGCCGCCGGTCCGGGCGAAAAAAGGACAAACGCGGACAGGCCGAAAGCGGCCGGACGGACAGCGGCCGGGCGGAAACAAAGCGGATCATGGGGAAATCGGAAAAACGGATCGCGGGGAAAACGGCAAGTCGGATCATGCGGATGACGGCGAAGCGGATATCGGCCATGCGGCTCTCGGCAAAGCGCGGCAAGAAGCGAGCCGCCGGCGGCCACATCCGCGGCGGCATCCGCACCAGCATCCGCGGCAGCGTCCGCGGAAGAAACCGGCGAAAAGCGCCGGCCATCCCAAACACGCCCGGCCGGATGCGCGCGGAGCCGATCGCCAACAGCGAAAAGCCGCTCGTCAGCGTCATCGTCCCGGCGATGAACGAGCGGCGGACGATTGCCGCCGTCATCGCCAACGCGCGCAAGGTTCATCCCGAGACGGAAGTCATCGTCGTGGCCAACGGATCGACCGACGGGACGGAGGAAACGGCCCGCAGGATGGGCGCCCGCGTCATTTCGTTTCCGCATCCGCTCGGCCATGATGTCGGCCGGTGCATCGGCGCGCGGCATGCGAAGGGCGACATCCTGCTTTTCACGGACGGGGACATCGTGATTCCGGCCGACAGGCTCCGGCCGTTCGTCGAAGCGGTCATGCGGGGATGCGACGTGGCGCTCAACCGCTACAGCGGCAAAACGCGGACGGGAAAACCGCATCCCGTCGTCATCGCCAAGCATGCCCTGAACGCCGCGCTGCGCCGGCGCGATCTGACGGGTTCGTCCATGACGACGATCCCCCACGCCATCAGCAGGCGCATGCTGGAGTCGGTCGGCGCCGCCGCGCTGGCGGTTCCGCCGGTGGCGCTCGCGTCCGCCGTCCGCCGCGGGCTGACCGTCTGCCGGGCGGCTTACGTGGAAGTCGGAAAATCGAATCCCATCCGGCGGCGAAACAGACGGGATGATCCCCTCAGGCGGCTCATCGTCGGCGACCATCTGGAAGCGTTGGCCCGCCTGACCGACGAGGCCGGACCGCGGGGCGGATTTACCGACCTGCATCGCCAACGGAACAGAGTGAGGTGATGGCATGCGCCGGGTGAACGGAAGGGGTTTGGCGGGAAAACGCGGACCGGCCCGGGCTTACCGGGCCGGCCGCCGGGCGGCGCTTCGCCTCAAGCATGCATCCGCGGGAACCGTCCGGCCGCCGGATATGCACATGCTGAATGACGCCTGGTGCGCGTTCTGGAGGGGCCGGCGGCCCGTCCGGCACCCGGTCCGCCAATATCTCGCGGCCATGAACGCCTTTCTGCGCGGCTTTGCCGCGCAGGCCGGGATCGGAAAACCGGACGCCGTGCTCCTGCCGACCCGCAAAACCGTGGCGGCGGTGGTGACGGTGATGAACGAAGCGGGCACCCTCGCGAACGTGCTGGCGCAGCTGGCGCGGCTACCGCTGGCAGAAACCGTCGTCGTCGTGAACGGTTCCCGGGACGAAAGCTTCGCCGTCGCCCGGCGGGCGGGCGCCACGGTGGTCCATTATCCGGAACCCCTCGGACACGATGTGGGACGCGCGCTGGGCGCCAAGATGACGGATGCGGACATCGTCCTGTTTCTCGACGGCGACATTCCGATCCGCGCCGAACGCCTGCTGCCGTTCATCGATGCCGTCCACCGCGGAACGGACGTGGCGCTGAACAACCTGGCGCCGTTCCTCGGGCCCATGCGGGCGTGGGACGAAGTCACCGTGATGAAGGCGTTTCTCAACCATTGCCTGGACCGGCCGGATCTGTTGGCCAACTCGCTGACGGCGGTTCCCCATGCCCTGTCCCGCCGGGCCATCCGGGAAATCGGACCGCGCCATCTGATGGTGCCTCCCTGCGCCCTTGTCCGGGCGGTCCTTGCCGGACTCGTCATCCGGGCGCCGGCGTCGGTCGACGTCATTTCCGCCAACAAGCGCCGCCGGATGAACACCGGCAGGGAAAACCCGGTTTCCGGCCTGATCGTCGGCGACCATCTGGAGGCGATCCATTTGCTGAAGCAGCTGCGCGGCCCGCGTCTCGGATTTGCCGACGGCATCCGCAACCGCAAGGCGGCGGACTTGCCGGAATCGGCGATGTCCGGCCAGCCGGCAGGCTCGCCGCATACGCCGGGACGGGCGCTTCCCGCCGGGACCGAGGAGGGGACGGCGGGAAGCGGGGCGCCGCTGCCGATGACAGCATCGGGAGGCGCGTGACCCATGCACCTGACGAGCATCGTCATTCCGTCGTACAACGGCCTGCATCTGCTTGGCCACTGCATCGCGGAAATCCGGCGGTTCACGGACCGCCCGTTCGAACTCATCGTGGCCGACGACGGCTCGACGGACGGCACCGCCGAATTTTGCCGCCGGGAAAACATCCCCTTCGTCTCCCTGCCGCGGAACCGGGGGTTCCCTTGCGCCGCCAACGCCGGGCTCAAAATGGCTTCCGGCGACACGGTGGTACTGATGAACAACGACATCATCGTATCGCGGCGCTGGCTGGACAACATGCTGGCCTGCCTGTACAGCGCGGAAGACATCGGCATCGTCGGACCGATGGCCAATTACGCCAGCGGCAGCCAGCACCATCCGCTCGGGTACGCCGATCTGACCGGCTTCCACGAGATGACCCGGGAAGCGAACCGGCCCGATCCCGGCAAATGGAGAACCGTACAGCGGCTGGTGGGCATGTGCATGGTGATGAAGCGCGAGCTAATCGACCGCGTCGGCCTTTTGGACGAACGGTACGCGCCCGGCCATTACGAAGACGACGACCTCTGCTACCGCGCCAGGCTCCACGGCTTCAGGCTGATGGTGGCCGGAGACACCTACGTGCACCATCACGGCAGCGCCAGTTTCCGGCAACTGCCGCCGGAGAAGCTGGCCGCAGTCATCGAAACGAACCGGCAGAAATTCATCGAAAAATTCGGCGCGGATCCGCTCATGTTCGTTTGATCGTTCAACCATCGCGAAAGGGATGATGGGGTGTTGAAGGGAGTCATTCTGGCGGGAGGAACGGGTACGCGCCTCTATCCGCTCACGCATCTGGTCAACAAGCATCTTCTGCCCGTCGGCAGAAAGCCGATGCTGGAGCATGCCATCGAAAAATGCAGGGAAGCCGGCATCCTAGACCTGATCGTCGTCATCGGCAAACAGTCCGCCCAGCTTTACGCGGAATACTTCGGCAACGGCGCGAAATGGGGGGTGCGGCTGGCGTTTCTCATCCAGGAGCGGCCGGGCGGCATTGCGGAGGCCCTGTCCCTCGCCGAACCGCTCATTCCCCGCCACGAAAAGTTTGTGGTGCTGCTCGGCGACAACCTGTTTGAAGATTCGCTGCGGGATGAAGCGGCACGCTTTCTGGAACAGCCGGAGGGCGCACGGGTGCTCCTGAAGCGGGTGCCCGACCCGCGCCGCTACGGCGTCCCGGTCATCGAAGGGGGGCGCATTCTCGACATCGAGGAAAAACCGTCGCATCCGAAGTCGGACTATTGCGTCACCGGCATCTATTTCTACGATACCGGCGTGTTCGACAAAATCCGAGCCATCACCCCGTCCGCCCGCGGCGAGCTGGAAATCAGCGACGTCAATGCCCTGTATGCCCGCGAAGGCACGCTGACCTACGGCATTTTGCGCGGGTGGTGGACGGATGCCGGCACCTTCGCGTCCCTCGCGGAAGCGGCGAAACGGCTGGAGGAACATACCGACGGAAGGGAGGGAGAGACGCCCCAATGAACCGCGTGCTCGTCACCGGCGGCATGGGCTTCATCGGCAGCAACTTCATCCGGTACATGCTGGAGCGCTACGGCGACGACGGCCTGACGATCATCAATCTCGACTTGCTGACGTACGCGGGAAATCCGGAAAATTTGCGGGATGCCGAATCCCATCCCCGGTACCGCTTCGTGCACGGCGACATCCTGGACGCCCGGCTCGTCGGGAGCCTCCTTTCGGAAGGGGTGGACACGATCGTCCATTTTGCCGCCGAATCCCACGTGGACCGCAGCATCTCGGATCCCCAGCTTTTTCTGAAAACGAACGTGCTCGGCACCCATACGCTGCTCCAGGAAGCCCTGAAAAAAGGCGTCAAGCTGTTTCTGCACATTTCCACCGATGAAGTGTACGGTTCCCTCGGCGCCAAGGGCTCGTTCACGGAACGGACGCCGGCCCGGCCGAACAGCCCGTATTCGGCCAGCAAAGCCGCTTCCGATTTCATCGTCCGCTCCTATGGAAAAACGTACGGCCTGCCGGTCATCATTTCGCGGTGCAGCAACAACTACGGCCCGTACCAGCATCCGGAAAAACTGATCCCGAAGGCGGTCATCCGCGCCCTCCAAAACCGGCCCATTCCAATATACGGGGACGGCGGCAACATCCGCGACTGGCTGCACGTGCGGGACCACTGCGCGGCGCTCGACCTCATCCTGCGAAAGGGAACGCCGGGCGAAGTGTACAACGTCGGCGGCGGCAACGAGCGCACGAATCTGGACATCGTCCGGATGATTCTTGATGAAACGGGACGGCCGGAGTCGCTGATCCGCTTCGTGGACGACCGGCCGGGCCACGACCGGCGCTACGCCATGAATGCCCGCAAACTGCGGAAAGACACGGGCTGGGCGCCCGCGATTCCCCTGCAGGAGGGCATCCGGCAGACGATCGCCTGGTATGCCGCCAACGCCGATTGGTGGACGCCGCTTATGGAGGGCGGAGACGAATGAAAGTGCTGGTGACGGGCGCGGAAGGCCAGCTCGGGCGGGAACTGGCCAAGGCGTTCGGTGACGGCGACGAACTCGTCCTGTGCGGCCGGCGCCGGCTCGATGTGACCGACGCGGCGCAGGTCCGGCGGGTGATGGCCGCCGAGAAACCCGACGCGGTCATCCATGCCGCCGCCTGGACGGCGGTGGACCTGGCGGAATCCGAACCGGAAGAGGCGTTCCGGGTCAATGCGCTGGGCACCCGCAACGTGGCGGCGGCCGCGGCGGAAACGGGGGCCGCGATCGCGTACGTGAGCACGGATTACGTGTTTGACGGCGCGCCGGGCCGGCCCCTGACGGAGCTCGATCCGCCGAATCCCCTCAACGTCTACGGCAGAACCAAGCTGGAAGGCGAACGGTTCGTCCGCCATCTGCACGGCAAATGGTTCATCGTGCGAACGTCCTGGCTGTACGGTCCCGGTCCGGACAACTTCATCGGCAAAGTGTTGCGCGCGGCCCGCGACGGGCGGGAGATCCGGGTGGTCCGCGACGAAATCGGCTCGCCCACCTACGCGGCGGACCTGGCCGCCTTCCTAGCGGCCCTGGTGCGCACGAATCTGTACGGTGTTTACCATGCCGCCAATGGCGGGAACTGCTCCCGGCTCGAATTCGCCGCGGAAGCGCTCCGGCTGGCCGGCATGGGGCATGTGCCGGTCGTGCCGATCGACGCCGGCGAACTGGCGCTGCCGGCCCGGCGCCCGAAACATTCGGCGCTCGAATCGGTGATGATCCGGCCCGCCGGACTTGCGCCGCTGCCCGACTGGCGGGACGGACTCGCCCGGTGTCTTGCGGCCCGCTGAATCCCGGGCGGGAGGGCCGCGAACAGATCCGTTTCACGGAAGGGGACCTTCGATGCGAACGAAGCGAAAACGAGCGAAACGAATACGGCAAAAAGAAAGCCTCATCTGGCAGGCCCGGAGGCTGGGGTATGCCGCCGGGTACGGCGGCGGGTTTGATGCCGGCTACCACGCCGGGCGCTGCACGATGGTGCATGAGCGGCTGACCGCCGCAGGCGTGCAGACGGTGCCCTTCGACAAATCCGTCATGTACGTGTCGCAGGGAACGCCGGGCTTCCGCACCATCGACCGCGGCATCATGAACGCCCTCGGCCGGCTTGCGCGGGAAGCGATCCAAGTGACGAGCGGCGATCCGGTGGCGCTCCTGGCCGAACTGCACCGGCCCGATCTCGTCCTCGTGCTCAACGGCATTTTTTCCGTCGGGACGGACCAGATCGACCGCATCCGCGCCATGGGCATCCCGACGGCGGTCTGGGTGGCCGACGACCCGTATTTCAGCGACCAGACGCGGCAGATCGCCACCCACTATGACGTCGTGTTCACCCACGAGATCAGCTGCGTGACGATGTACCGGGAAGCCGGCTGCCGCGCCGTGCACTATTTGCCCTTCGCCGCGGATCCGGACCTGTTCCGGCCGTCGCATCCGCCCGCCATGCGGACGGATGTGCTGTTCATCGGCATGGCGTTCCCGAACCGGCTGG
>JGI12298J13902_1000444_pt1 | contig 10830 bp, 7 predicted proteins | sample Passage260A_FD_13902 | JGI IMG/M metagenome (IMG submission 13902)
CCCTTTGAAGTCTTCCGGCTTGCGTAGCGGCTTGTTGGCCGAAAAGACCTTGAAGCCGTTGTCCCAATACGCCAGCCCTTTGATCCCTTTCGGTTCGAGCGCAGCGAGCAGTTTCTTACCCACCGGCCCATAGGTCACTTTGTGCAGATCTTCGTAGCCGTCGAAAATGTAGGGAAGGTCAAAGACCTCGAACTGCCGGACCCCAAGTGGCCCGAACTTGGCGAGTGACGGGGCGATGATCTGCACCGCGCCCAACTGCAACGCTTCGAGCTCCTCTTTGTCTTTGTAGAGCGTGCTGTTGGGATAGACCTCGACCTTCACCGCACCGTTGGTATATTTTTCCGCCAACTCTTTGAACTTGAGCGCCCCCTTCCCCTTCGGGGTGTCATCTGCCACCACGTGGCTGAATTTGATCACGATCGGTTCGGCCGCTTGCGCCGCGCCCATCACGCCGATCGCAGCCAATGCAAACACAACGGTCTTCAGTTTCATAGTCACCTCCTGTACAAGGCTGCCTTTACATCATCCCCAGCGCTCGCGGCAGCCAAAGCGAGAGCGTGGGCCAGTAAGTCACCAAAATCAAAAAGAGCAGCATCGTGACGAGCCACGGCAACACCGAGACGCTCACCTCGGTGAGCCCCGCACGGGTGATGCCGCTTGCGACAAAGAGGTTGAGTCCCACCGGTGGCGTGATCATGCCGATCTCCATATTGACGGTAACGACCACACCGAAATGGATCGGATCGATCCCAAGCGCTACCGCGACCGGAAAAAGGATCGGCGCAAGGATCAAGATGACCGAGCTCGGCTCCATCAAACTACCGGCAACCAACAACAGGATATTGACGATCAACAAAAAGCCGATTTGACCCAGCCCCATGTCGATGATCGCCTGCGCCAGCATTTGCGGGATCTGCTCACTGGTGAGGATGAACGAAAAAACCACCGCGCCCGAGATGATGAAAAAGAGCATCGACGCCATGTTCGCCGATTCGATGAACACCCGCGGCACGTCGCGCCAAGTGAGGTCGCGATAGACGTAGAGTGCGATGAACGCGGCATAGACGGCGCTCATTGCCGCAGCCTCGGTCGCGGTGAAAATGCCCGCGTAGATCCCACCCATCACGATCAGGATCAGCATCAACCCCCAAATGGCGTCGCGAAAGGCCTCCCAACGCTCTCGCCAGCTCGCTTTCGGCTGCTTGGGGAAATGGTTTTTCTTCGCCTGCCACCAGGTGGTCGCGGCAAGCATCAGGGTGAGCACGATCCCGGGAACGACCCCCGCCATGAAGAGCGCACCGATCGAAGAGTTCGTGGTCACCGCGTACATCACCATCACGATCGACGGCGGAATGAGGATGCCCAACCCACCTGCGGATGCGACCGTACCGATCGCAAAGCGCTGGGAAAAGCCCTGCTTGAGCATCGCCGGGATGAGGATCGAACCGATCGCCAACACCGTGGCCGGAGAGGAGCCCGAAACGGCCGCAAAGAGTGCGCACGCGGCAACCGCGGTCATCCCCAATCCCCCGGTGATGTGACCGACCATCACGTTCGCAAAGCGGATCATCCGGCGCGCAACCCCCCCGCTGGTGAGAAAGTTACCGGCCAGAATGAAGAACGGGATTGCGAGCAGCTCGAATTTTTCCACCGCCGACATCATTTTGAGGGTGACCGATTCGAGCGGCATATTGGCCAAAACCCCCATGAAGAGGAAGACGGTGAGGCCAAGCGCGACCCCGATCGGCATCCCGACAACCATCAAGAGAAAAAGCAAACCGAAAAGAATCGCCGCGTTCATTTACGACTCCTCCAACCCAGCAACGTGAGCGACCTGGTGGCGCGGCAACTCACCCGTACGCCAGAAACGGATCAGCACCTCCAAAAACCGCCACCCCATGAGCATTCCCCCGATGGGGATGATCAGATAGACCGCCCAAGACGGCCATTCGAGATCGGGTGTCACCGAGCCTTCGAAATAGGGCCCCGTGTCCCAACCCAACGTGTCGTAAAAAGCGTAGGCCAAACCGTTCTCCCACACGAACAACGCCCCGAACCAGGCTGTCAACGCACTGAAGAGGATCCCGGCACCAAGCCCCAACGTCACGAGGAGCGCGCGCGTCTTGCCCGTAGCCCGCTCCGTGACAATATCGACGCCGACGTGAATTCCCGTCCGCACCCCATACGCCGCGCCGATTTTGGCCATCCACGCGGCACAGATGAGCGCGAACTCCTGCGCCCACCCCAAATCGCGCGCAAGCAGCCAATCTTGCAGATAAGGGATGGGCACACCGCTCAGATAGCGATGGACAACCGCGACGAAAATCACCCCGGTCGTCAATGCCAGAAGAAAACCGATCAGCCACTCTTCGAGGTGGTTCAGGATTTGCCGGAAACGCATCGTCATGCCCCAACAGACCAGAGATGCGGCGCATTGTGCGACAATCGTCCGCGAAACGCTATCGTGGAATTCCACTATGCGCCGCTTCGCTCAGCACAACCCACTCTTTTGGCCCCCGCTCATCGCTGTACTGACCCTGATGCTCGCGCTCGCGGCAACCGCAGGGTACCAATGGCTGAGTCTCGAAGCGCAACGCACCCAACAGCGCATTCAAGATACGCTCTGGTTGCGGCAATATCTGACGTTTCAACTCGACGACCTCGCTGCCAAGTTGAAAGGCACTGTCGAGGCGATCAGTTCCCCCGACGGAGCCATTTCGTTCACGGCTTCGAAAACCTTGCTCTTTCGTCAGCACCGCGAACTCACGGCGCTCGAGATCGTTCCACACGCATCGCGCGCTTTACGTTGCCAAGCTGAGCAACCGTGGTCGTTCGTTGCCTCCGACCCGGGAAAAAGCGAACTGGTTTGGTGCCACCCCCTTGCCGACGGACTGGCGCTCATTGCGCACATCGACCTTGCCACCTTCTTGGCGCAAGCGCCGTGGTGGGTGCTGCAGCACTACCACGCAGCGCTTTACGATGCGCAAGGCGAACTGCTCGCGCAAAGCGGCGCACCCACTACCGAGGCGCCGGAGTCGCGCTATCGCACCGTCGTCACGCTCCCTGGGGTCGAATGGATGGTGGAGCTGGCTGGTGACCCGCCGGTCACGCCCTTTGCGCAGCGGCTCCTGCTCACTGCAAGCTTCATCTTGGGGTTGGCCGCGATCGTCGCGATCGGATTTGCGGCCCGCGCTGCCAGTGCGCGTTTGCAAGCCCTCAAAGCGCTCAAAGACGAAGTGGCGTTTCGCCGCGCGATGGAGAATTCGTTGCGCGTGGGGCTCCGCGCGCGCGACCGTGAAGGCAAGATCCTCTACGTCAACGACGCGTTTTGCGCGATGACCGGCTTTACGGCACGGGAACTGATCGGCCGTTCGCCGCCCATGCCCTATTGGGACCTCCAGAAGCAAGAAGAGACCGAGGCGTTGCACCGTAAGATCCTTGCCGGCGAAGGCCCTACGGCAGGTTTCGAGATCGGGTTTCGTCGCAAGGATGGACGACCTTTGGAAGCGTTGGTTTTCGAGGCCCCGCTCGTCGATGGAGAAGGCAAGCAGATCGGGTGGATGGCTTCGATCATCGACGTCACCGAGCAACGGCAAAAGGAGCGCGAGATCGAATGGCAGCGCAACCGCCTGGCCGCCCAAGCACGACTCGTTACTCTCGGTGAGATGGCGGCAGCGATCGCGCACGAACTCAACCAGCCGCTGTTGGCGATCGCGAGCTACGCCAGTGGCGCGCGCCATCTGCTGCAGCAGGACGCAAACAGAGGCACTGCTGGGGACAACCCAACGGGCGCTGCGCTCAGCGACGCGCTCACGGCGATCGAACGCCAAGCGTTACGCGCGGGCGAAGTCGTGCAGCGGATTCGTCAATTCAGCCGCCACCGCGAACCCCTCTACGCGCCCCATGCGATCGGGAAACTGATGACCGAAGTCGTTCAACTGGTCGAGCCGCTCGCGAAGCGATCCGGCGTCCACATTCAGGTGACCCCTGGACCGGAGATCACGGTCGAGGTCGATGCGATTTTGCTCCAACAAGCGGTTGCGAACGTCTTGATCAACGGCGTCGAAGCCGCCGCGGAGCCCGAAGCACGGGCGCGGCGAGTCGCGCTCACCTGGCAAGTGGATGGGGATCAATTCGCAATCGTGCTCCGCGACTGGGGGCCGGGGATTGCGGAAACGGCATGGCAACGCCTCGACGAAGCGTTCATCACCCACAAACCCGACGGGCTCGGTTTGGGGTTATGGGTGACCCGCTCGGTGGTCGAAGCCCATCGCGGACGACTGACGATCCGCCGCCACCCAGACGGCGGTACCGAGGTCATGTTGCGCTTTCCGCGCCAAGCCACCCACGCCGCTCGTAGCGCCTCTCCTCAACCCGCTGCCGCGCATTAGGGAGCCGTGATGACGTCTGAAATCACCGTATTCCTCATCGACGACGACCCCGATGTGCGCCAAGCCCTCTCGTGGCTGTTGCGCGCCCATCGCTTTTGCGTCGCCACCTTTGCTTCGGTCGCCGACTTTTTGGCCGCGGTCACGCCGCAAGCGCGCGGGGTGATCGTGATGGATCTGCGCATGCCCGAGATCGACGGGCTGGACGGCCAGGCCTTGTTGCGGCAACGGGGCTTTCAACTCCCGATCCTTTTTCTCACTGCCCATGGCGATGTCCCCAGTGCAGTGGTCGCACTCAAACAGGGTGCGTTCGACTTTTTGGAAAAGCCGGTCGAAGGCCAGGCCCTGGTTGCCCGAATCCAGGAAGCGCTGGCGTTCGAAGCAAAGCTCTGGTCCGAACGGCAGCGTGAAGCGCAGTGGACAGATGGGTTGGCGAAACTGACCGAACGCGAACGCGAGGTATTGCGGCTGACGCTACAGGGACTTCCCACCAAAACGATCGCCGATCGCTTGGGGATCGCGGTGCGTACCGTCGAGGTGCACCGCGGGCATCTTTTCGAAAAATTGGGGGTAAAAAGTGCGCTCGAACTTGCAGCGCAGATGCCGCCCCACCTGCGGGCGGAAATCGAAGCATCATGACCGCAAGCACGCGTCCTGCTCAGATCCGCCGCGCGAGTTCGCTCGCTTTACCGGTGTAGTCGTGCGGGGTCATCGCCAGCAGACGGTTTTTGACCGGCTCCGGCAACGGCAAGTCCGCGATGAACGCACGCAGCCGTTCCGCGGTAATTTTCTGTCCCCGGGTGAGCGCTTTGAGCTGTTCGTACGGATTGGGCAAGCCATAGCGCCGCATCACGGTTTGCACCGCTTCGCCCAAAAGTTCCCAGGCGTCGTCGAGATCGGCAACGATCACGTTCGCATCGACGTCGAGTTTCCCAAGGCCACGCGCGAAACTCTCGAGCGCCAAGAGGGTGTGGCCAAACGCCACGCCGAGGTTGCGCAGTACGGTGGAGTCGGTCAGGTCGCGCTGCAAACGCGAAATCGGCAGTTTTTCCGCAAAGTGGCGCAAGAGCGCGTTCGCAACCCCTAGGTTTCCTTCGGCGTTTTCGAAATCGATCGGATTGACCTTGTGGGGCATCGTCGACGACCCCACCTCCCCCGCTTTGAGCCGCTGGCGGAAATAGCCGAGCGAAATGTAGGTCCAGAGGTCGCGCGCAGCGTCGATCACGACCGTATTGACGCGAGCGACCGCGTCGGAGAATTCGGCGATCGCGTCATGCGGTTCGATTTGGATGGTGTAGGGGTTGAACGTGAGCCCCAACGATTCGATGAAGCGGCGGTTGATCGCTTCCCAATCGAGCTCCGGGTACGCGGCGGTATGGGCGTTGTAGTTCCCCACCGCGCCGTTGAATTTTGCGGTAAGCGTCACCGCGGCGATCGCAGCGCGCCCTTTTTCGAGCCGCGCGACGATATTCGCAAACTCTTTTCCGAGCGTCGTCGGGCTAGCGGGTTGGCCATGGGTGCGCGACAGCATCGCCAGATCGGCGTGCGTGTGTGCCATCGCGCGCAGCGCTTCGATCACGGCATCAAGGCGCGCCAATACGACGTTGCGGCCAGACGCCAGCATCAACGCATGCGCGACGTTGTTGATGTCTTCACTGGTGCACGCAAAATGGACGAACTCCTTGGCCTTGGCAAGCGCGGGCAACGCGGCCAAACGTTCTTTGAGCCAATATTCCACCGCTTTGACGTCGTGGTTGGTCTCGCGCTCGATCGCTTTGATGCGGGCGGCGTCTGCGGCCGAAAATTCACGCGCGAGCCGCTCGACCTCGGCGCGTGTCGCCGCGTCGAGCGGTGGCACTTCGGCGATCTCGGGCGTCGCTGCCAAATGGAGGAGCCAAGCCACCTCGACGCAGACGCGCGCGTGCATCAAACCGAATTCAGAGAAGATCGGCCGCAGCGCGTCGAGTTTTTCAGCGTAACGACCGTCGAGCGGTGAAAGCGCGAAGAGCGCAGCGTGCGGCGACAGCGATTCCTGCACCTCAGGGTTGGGAAAAAGAGAAACGGTTGGGCACGTCGTTTCGGTCATCGTCGTAGTCCTCAGGAGCGATACTCGGCGTTGATCTTCACGTAGTCGTAGGAAAAGTCGCAGGTCCAGACGGTTGCTGCGGCGTCGCCGCGCCCCAGGTCGATTCGAATCGTGAGCGCGTCGGCTTTCATGATCCGCACGCCGTCGGCCTCTTGGTACGAGGCAGCCCGACCACCCTGTTCGGCGACGAGCGTCTCTTCTTCGGCATTCGCCAACCAAACCCGTACGCCAGTGACGTCGAGATCGGCAATCCCAGCGTAGCCGATCGCCGCGAGGATCCGGCCCAGGTTGGGGTCGGAAGCGAAGAGTGCCGTTTTGACGAGTGGCGACTGGGCCACCGCATAGCCCACCTGACGGCACTCGCCACGATCCTTGCCGCCAGTTACCGAGACCGCGACGAATTTGGTCGCGCCTTCACCGTCACGCACGATCGCTTGCGCGAGCCATTGGGCCAGCGCCAGGAGCGCTTCGCGAAAGCGGCGCGAATCGGTGCAGGTCGCATTCCCCCGAAGGAGTGGCCCGGTGCGCTGCGTCGCGATCACGACGAATGAATCGTTGGTCGAGGTATCGCCATCGACCGTGATCGCGTTGAACGACTCGTCGGCGACTTCGCGAACCAATGCCTCGAGCCAGTGGGGATCGACCCGGGCGTCGGTGGCGATGAACCCGAGCATCGTCGCCATGTTGGGCCGGATCATCCCGGCCCCTTTGCTGATGCCGGTAAGCGTCACCGTGCTGCCGTCGGAGAGTGTCACGGTTCGGCTGGCCGCTTTCGGCACGGTGTCGGTGGTCATGATCGCTTCCGCTGCGTGCGCCCAGCCGGTGGGGCTGAGGGTTGCGACCGCGTCGGGGATCCCGGCGAGCACTTTCGCGATCGGCAGCGGTTCCAGAATCACGCCGGTGGAGAACGGCAAGACTTCGGTTGCGGTAACGCCCAGCGCTTCTGCGACCGCGGCACAGGTGGTCCGCGCGTCGGCAAGCCCCTGCGCTCCGGTGCCCGCGTTGGCCACCCCGGTGTTGATCACAAGCGCACGCACTTTTCCACCCGTTGCCGCAAGATGTTCGCGGCACACCTGGACCGGCGCGGCGCAGAAACGGTTTTGCGTAAACACCCCGGCAGCGATACTGCCCGGATCGANCGCGATCACCGTGAGGTCGCGGCGGTTTGCTTTGCGAATCCCCGCTTCGGTCACCCCCANTNGNACCCCCGGNACNNCCTNCAANNTTTCNGGTTGAAACGTCAGACCAACAGCCACTCTTTACCCTTTCCTATCCAACCGCTTGCCCAGAGCGGTTCACACCAAACGGCCGTGACAGTGTTTGTATTTCTTCCCCGATCCGCACGGGCACGGGTCGTTCCGCCCCACCTTGGGAAGCGCATGGCGGAACGGTTCGCCCTTGGTTTCCGCTTGGCCAGCGCGTTGCCCGTCGCTTTCCGATTCTGCTGCGGTCGCAACACCCGCGTCGGGATGTTCGAAATGGAGCGCTTTGAGTTCCGGTTCCTGTTGGGCCACCGCCTCGACCGCTTCCGGCGCTTGAATCCGAACCGTCATCAGGATTTGTGTGACGTCGCGGCGAATCGCCTCAAGCATCGTTTCGAAAAGCTCGAACGCCTCCCGCTTGTACTCCTGTTTCGGGTTCTTCTGCGCGTATCCGCGCAGGTGGATGCCTTGGCGCAGGTGGTCGAGCGCTGCAAGGTGTTCGCGCCAGTGCTGGTCGATGCTCTGAAGGAGCAGCGAACGTTCGAACTGTGCCCATGCGTCTGGCTCGACGAGCGCTTTCTTCTCGGCGTAGGCCCGATCCGCCGCTTCCAGGATTCGCGCCAGCATCGCTTCGTCACTCAGCTCCGGTTCCGCTTCGAGCCACGCTTTGACCGGGAGCGGCAATGCGAATTCGCTGGCAAGCGTCTGCTCGAGTCCGGTAAGATCCCACTGCTCGACGATACTGTCTTGCGGTACGAAGGTACGGAACGTGTCGCGCAAAACCCCCGCGCGCATCTCGTCGATCATCTCCGCGACGCTCGCGGCGTCGACCACTTCGTTACGCAGCGCATAGAGCACCTTGCGCTGTTCGTTCGCGACGTCGTCGTACTCCAACAGTTGCTTGCGGATATCGAAGTTGTGCTGCTCGACCCGCCGCTGCGCGGTCTCCAATGCCCGCGTCACCATCGGATGTTCGATCGCCTCCCCCTCGGGCATTTTGAGCCGCACCATCAACGCATTGAGTCGGTCGCCCGCAAAGATCTTGAGGAGCGGGTCTTCGAGCGAGAGGTANAAACGCGACGAGCCGGGGTCGCCCTGACGACCGGCGCGACCGCGCAATTGGTTGTCGATACGGCGCGACTCGTGCCGCTCGGTCCCGATGATGCGTAGCCCCCCGGCTTCGATCACCCAGCGATGGTTCTCTTCCCACTCCTTCTCGAGCGCTTCGATCTTCGCTGCTTTTTCGCTTTCGGAAAGGTTGGGGTCGTTGCGGATCGCTTCGACCTGAGGTTTGATATTCCCGCCCAAGATGATGTCGGTACCCCGACCTGCCATGTTGGTCGCGATCGTCACCATCCCCGGGCGCCCCGCCTGAGCGATGATCTCCGCTTCTCGCGCATGCTGCTTCGCGTTGAGCACCTGATGTGGGATCCCCCTTTTTTTGAGGAGCCCAGAGAGGAATTCGTTCACTTCGATCGAGGTCGTCCCGACCAGCACCGGCTGACCGCGTTTGCGGCACTCTTCGATGTCTTCGATCACCGCTTGCCACTTCTCTTTTGCGGTGCGGTAGATCCGGTCGTTTTCGTCCTTGCGGATCATCGGCCGGTTGGTTGGGATGATCACCGTTTCAAGGCCGTAGATTTGCTGGAACTCGTAGGCTTCGGTGTCGGCGGTCCCCGTCATTCCCGCCAATTTTTCGTACATCCGGAAGTAGTTTTGGAAGGTGATCGACGCGAGCGTCTGGTTCTCGGCGCGAATCGGGACCCCTTCCTTGGCTTCGACCGCCTGATGCAACCCTTCCGACCAGCGGCGACCGGGCATCAAGCGACCGGTGAATTCATCGACGATGATGATCTCACCATCCTGAACGACGTAGTGTTGGTCACGATGAAAGAGCGCATGTGCGCGCAGCGCGGCAAAGACGTGATGCACCAAGGTGATGTTGCGCGGGTCGTACAGGCTCGACCCTTCGGGCAACAGCCCCTGTTCGGTGAGGATGCGCTCGACCTTTTCATACCCTTGTTCGGTGAGGAGCACCTGGCGCGCTTTGAGGTCGACGGTGTAGTCGCCCGGCGTCACCACCTCATCCCCTTCCATCTTTTGCTCGGTGAGCAGCGGGATGATGGCGTTCACTTTGACGTAGAGTTCGGTATTGTCGTCGGCCTGTCCCGAAATGATGAGCGGGGTTCGCGCTTCGTCGATCAAGATCGAATCGACTTCGTCGACGATCGCGTAATGGAGCCCCCGCTGCACTCGATCCTCGGGGCGATAGACCATGTTGTCGCGCAAGAAATCGAACCCGAATTCGTTGTTGGTCCCGTAGGTGATGTCGCACGCATAGGCCGCCTGCTTCGCCGCGTGGTCGATCCCTGGCAGATTGACACCCACGGTCAGCCCCAGGAAACGGTGCAATTGCCCCATCCATTCGGCGTCCCGTTTGGCCAAGTAGTCGTTCACCGTAACGACGTGCACCCCTTTGCCGGTAAGCGCATTGAGATAGGCGGGAAGGGTCGCGACCAAAGTCTTCCCCTCACCGGTGCGCATTTCGGCGATTTTCCCTTGGTGCAGCGCAATGCCGCCGATCAACTGGACGTCGAAATGGCGCATCCCCAGCACGCGCTTGCCCGCTTCACGGACCACTGCAAACGCTTCAGGCAGCAGCGTGTCGAGCGATTCGCCGTTGGCGAAGCGCTGTTTGAATTCCGTGGTTTTGTTTTGCAATTCGGTATCGGAGAGACGGGCGGTTGCTTCTTCGAGGGCGTTGATCCGCGCGACGATTCCGCGGTACTGTTTGATCAACCGGTCGTTGCGGCTGCCAAAGATCTTTTTCAAAAGCTTCGCGATCATGCTACATTCCAAGGCGATTACGCGTCAAAGGTGAAGTGTATCATGTCCTTTCAGCGTCTTCCGGAGGCGTTCGCGGGCGAATCGCGTCTGCGCGAATTGCAGCGTCAAGGGTTATGGTTGTGGCAAGTGCAGCAGGCGCTGAGCGAAATCCTGCCGCCCGAGTGGTGCGCGCAATTGAGCGTCGGCCGCTTCGAGGGGGGACAATTGACGGTGATGAGTCCGTCGGCACTGGTCGTCGCGAAATTGAAACAGATGACCCCAACGCTCATCGCGGAACTCAGTCGCCGCGGCTTTGCCGTCACGGCGA
>JGI12298J13902_1000454_pt1 | contig 10652 bp, 8 predicted proteins | sample Passage260A_FD_13902 | JGI IMG/M metagenome (IMG submission 13902)
GAAAACCCCCCTTTGCCCGTGGCGCCGGCCGCATGGAAGACGATATCCGCGCCGTTGGAGTACATTTGGTTGGCGGCGGATTTGCCGAGATCGGGTTTGTCGAAGGTGCCGGTGTAATTGATCAAGACCTTGATCTTCGGATCGACGGAAGCGACGCCTGCCCGGAATCCGGCTTCGAAACGTTTGATGACGTCACTTTCCATCCCGCCGACAAAACCGACAACCTTCGTCTTCGTTTCCATCGCCGCGGCCACGCCGGCCAGGAAAGACACTTCCTGTTCCTTGAACATAATGCTCGCCACATTCGGCTGATCAACGACCATGTCAACAATGGCAAAATGGTTGTCCGGCCGTTGCTTCGCGATCTCTTCGATCGGCTTCGCCAGCATGAACCCGATTCCGAAGATCAGATCAAAATTGCGGCGGGCGAGGGTGTTCAAGTTCGGGACATAGTCGGCATCGGATTTGGACTGCAGATAATCATAGCCCCCGTTGCCCTTTTTCAGCCCGTTGTCCTTCCCGAACTTTTGCAGGCCTTCCCAGGCCGATTGGTTGAAGGACTTGTCGTCTACGCCGCCGACGTCGGTGACCATCGCCACCGAAAACTTGTCTTCGGAACCGCTTTCACCGCTATCCTTGCCCCCTTCCTCCTTCGAGCTTCCGCAGGCGCTTAACGTCATGGAAAGGACGAGAAGCGCGGCCAAAAGCATACTGAATTTTTTCAGTTTCAAGAGAGAAACCCCCTTCAAATTTTTTAGCAGAACCCCCGGCAGCCCGAACTGTGGCGGCCAAAGTGAATTCTACTTTAACTAAAGTAAATATATCATGTCTTACTGAAGAAAGGAACATTCTGATTGAAATTTCCTGCAAAAAATTCGGGATAACATGAATTTAATTTTACAAAATATTTACAATATACGAATTAAGATCCGAAACACGAACAAATTCATTGGCTTCGGTTGCTAACTAGGAGCAAATCACGAACTTTTCAGATCGTCCTCGGAAGGCTTGGGAATGAGCACCGCCCGCGGTTTGCTGCCTTCATAGGGACCGACGATCCCCCTCCTTTCCATTTCGTCGATCAGCCGGGCCGCCCGGGTATAGCCGATCCGGAACCGCCGCTGGAGCATCGATACGGATGCGGTCTGCATTTCGGCGACGAGCTGGACGGCCTGTTCATACAGTTCGTCATCCACTTCCTCCCCGTCTTCCGCCGGATCGTCCGGAATCATTTCTTCCTGGTACCGGGCCCGCTGCTGGGAAATGACGAACCGGACGACTTCCTCCACTTCTTCATCGGAAACAAAGGCCCCTTGAACCCGGATCGGTTTCGACGCGCCGACGGGGAAAAAGAGCATGTCTCCCCGCCCGAGCAGCTTTTCCGCGCCGCCCATGTCCAAAATGGTGCGGGAATCGGCGTGGCTGGAAACGGCAAAAGCGATGCGGGACGGGATATTGGCCTTGATGACCCCGGTAATGACGTCGACGGAAGGCCGCTGGGTGGCGAGGATCAAATGAATGCCGCTCGCCCGCGCCATTTGGGCAAGCCTCGTGATCGCTTCTTCCACGTCCGAGGAGGCGACCATCATCAGGTCGGCAAGCTCGTCCACGATGACGATAATATAGGGCAGGAGGGGCTCTTGTTCGCCGTTTTCCAAATTCTTTCGGCGGATGTATTCATTGTATCCTTCGATATTCCTCGTCCCGGTATGGGAAAACAATTCGTAGCGTCTTTCCATCTCGTTGACGACTTTTTGCAGGGCCTGGGCCGCCTTTTTCGGGTTGGTGACGACGGGCGCCAGCAGATGGGGGATGCCGTTGTACACATTCAATTCCACCATTTTCGGATCGATCAGCATCATCTTGACTTCATGGGGTTTGGCCCGCATCAAGATGCTCGTGATGATCCCGTTGATGCAGACGCTTTTCCCCGAACCGGTGGCCCCCGCCACCAGCAGGTGGGGCATCTTGTTCAATTCGGCAAAAACCGCCTCACCGGTAATGTCCCTGCCCAGGGCGATCAACAGCTTGGAGTCGGATTGGTCGAGGCTTTCCTCCAGCACTTCCCGCAGGCTGACCGTGGCCACCTCCGAATTCGGCACCTCGATGCCGATGGCCGACTTTCCGGGGATCGGAGCCTCGATGCGGATATCCTTCGCCGCCAGGGCGAGGGCCAGGTCGTCCGTCAGGCTGACGATCCGGCTGACTTTCACCCCCACATCGGGATGGACCTCGTATTTGGTGACGGCGGGCCCGATATGGACCTGGGTGACGCGGGCCTTGACGCCGAAGCTTTGAAAGGTGCGTTCCAATTTGGCCGCGTTGGCGTGGACCAATTCATATTCGCTGCTTTGATCCACGGGCCTGGGCGGCTTTAACAAATGGATCGGGGGCAATTGATAGTCCTCGTTCTCCACTTCGGCCACATTCAGCGGCTCCCCGGAAAGGTCGTCGGAAGGATGGCCGCCGTCTTCATCCGCCGTTTCCGGAATGCGGGCGATGGTCGGCGGAGATTCCCGGAAAGATTCTTCTTCCCGGTTGGTCCGCTCCAAAAAGTTGGATATGATCGGTTCGGAAACCCGCTCTTCCCCTTCCGGTTCCGTTTCCTTTTCCGCAGGCGGCAGCGCCTTCTTCCTCTCCGTTTTCGGCCGGTTTTTCTTCAGGCGGGAAAGATCCTTCCTCGCCTCGGTGTACGTGTTTTTGAAAAAGCGGGCGATCCAGCCGAATACCTTTTGCAGGTCTTCGCTCAACGAGCGCCCCGTCAAGAGAATGGCCCCGACGAGGATGGAGAACCAGGCGATGATCCGGGTTCCGGCCGAGTCGAATAAAAAATGGAACAGGGAAAAGAGGACGGCGCCTGCCATTCCTCCGCCCAGTTCATAGCCGGAAGTCTCCCCCTTTAATTCCGCGAAAAACAGGTCCCATGTATTGAGAATAACGCTCGTTTTCCGGTAGGCCCCGTCCTCCGCCATTTTTTCAAACAGCCCGACATGGCTCAAAAGGAGCACCGCCCCCGTCATGAAATAAACCCCGATCAGCTGGCGCCGGAAAAAGTCCGGCCAGCTCCTCCGGAAGACGAGGGAGATGCTCAAAACCGCCGCTCCCAGGGGGATGAGGATGTACCATTCGCCGAACAAAAAGCGGCAAAAAAGCTTCAAGGCCGCCCCCACCTTTCCGAGGGAGGCGATGGTGATGACGGAAAGGGCGAGGGTCAATAATCCGAACGCCTCAAACTGCAGCGTTTCCTTCCAAAGCTTCTTTTTCGTTCTTCTTCTCCGTTTTCGTTTTGCCATTATGATCACCGTTCGTTTTGGATGAAAATGAAAAGAAAAGCAGCCGGGTTCTGGGCTGCTGGATTCATTATATCATATTTCATCCAAGGATACGGAGGTTTTTTCCCGAAAGGCCACATATGCCCCCGGCTTCACTTCATCGGACAAAAAATGATAGGGATTCGTACTTACGATGCGGGAAATTTTCCAGCGGTCGTCCGTTTCCCGCCGGACGGCGACGGGTATTCCTTTGCAGCGTACGACCATCTCCATCTGCCCTTTTTCCTCCCCCCGGAAAACCAGCTCATGGGGCAGCGGGGTGTACAAAATCATTGGACGATCCCTTCCTTTCTATTTTTGGCAAGTTCGATCAGTTCATTCAGTTTGCTCATCGCTTCGCCGATGCCGCCCACTTCGTCGATCAGGCCGTGGCGGACCGCCTCTTTTCCGATGACGTTCGTGCCGATGTCCCGCGTCAAATTCCCCTGGGCGAACATTAATTCTTTAAACTTTTCTTCGCTGATTTTCGAGTGCTTGATGATAAAATTGATCACCCGGTCCTGCATCTTGTCCAAATATTCAAAGGTTTGCGGGACCCCGATGACCAGCCCGGACAAACGGATCGGATGGATGGTCATCGTCGCCGTTTCCGCGATAAAGGAATAATCGCAGCTGACGGCGATCGGAACCCCGATGGAGTGCCCGCCGCCGAGGACGATGGAAACGGTGGGTTTGGAGAGGGAGGCGAGCATTTCGGCGATCGCCAGCCCCGCTTCCACATCCCCGCCGATCGTGTTCAACACGACGAGCAGCCCTTCGATCCGCGGATTTTGTTCGATGGCCACAATCTGGGGGATGATATGTTCGTACTTCGTCGTTTTGTTGTGGGGCGGCAGCTGCAAATGCCCCTCCACCTGGCCGATGATCGTCAAACAATGGATGTTGGAGTCCTGGAGCTGGGGCACGGCGGTTTGGCCGAGCTCCCGGATTTTTTCCAACAGGCCGGGCGATTTTTGTTCCTCGTTTTGTCCTGACTCCTCCATATGGAAAGCATTCATCGGATTATCCCCTTCCGTTTCTTTCCCCCATAGTATTCCCGATTTTTCCCCGGCCATGAGAAATTAACGTCCGGCAGCCGGAATGATCCACCCCGCGGGATTTCCCCAGACAAAAATTAAAAATCCGGGAATCCCGCGTTTGCAGGATTTCCGGACTTTTCCGGGGAATCAGGGTCATATTTCCATAACGATCGGAATGATCATCGGTCGGCGTTTCGTTTCATCAAACAGAAAGGCGCTGAGCTGGTCGCGGATTTCCTGCTTCACGTTCGTCCAGTCGAAGGCCGGCCGGCAGAATCCCTTTTCCGCGATCTCCCGGACCATCTTCGTCGATTTTTCGATCAGTTGTTCCGACTCCCGGACGTAAACGAAGCCCCGCGAGATGATCTCCGGACCGGAGACGATCCGCCGCTCGTTCCGGCTGATGGTCATCACGACGATGAAAATCCCGTCCTGGGACAAAAGTTTCCTGTCCCTGAGCACGATATTTCCCACATCGCCGACGCCGATGCCGTCGATCAAAACGTGGCCGGCGGCGACGCGTCCGTTGAGGGAGATTTTGTCCCGCCTGATCTCGACCACGTCCCCCTTATCGGCGATGACGATGTTTTCCTCCGAAACGCCCATGCTCATGGCGATTTTTTTATGGGCGTTCAGCATCCGGTATTCGCCGTGGATGGGGATGAAAAATTTCGGTTTCATGAGATTGAGCATGAACTTCAGCTCTTCTTCCCTGCCGTGGCCGCTGACGTGGTACCTCCCCTGTTTGGTAATGACGTTCGCGCCGGCGCGGAAGAGCATGTCGATCGTTTTGATCAAAAACAATTCGCCGCCCCGGTGGGGAGATGCGGCGATCAAAACCGTATCGCCCTTTTGGATATGGAGCTGTTTGTGGGCCCGCTTCGCCATTTGCTGCAAGGCCTCCAGCGGTTCCCCTTGGTTCCCCGTCATCAGGATGACAAGCTCCTCGTCAGGGATTTTGGAAACGGAGGAGAAGGGGACGACGACCGACTGGTCCAGGTGCAAATAGCCGAGTTTGTGCGCGATGGAATAGACGTTATGGAGTTCCCTCCCGGCGATGGCCACCTTCCGTCCCGACTTGGCCGCCGCATCAAAGACCCGCTGAATGGCGTTCAGGCTCGAGGCATAGCAGGCGAAAATGATCCTTCCCGGAGAATTGAGGAAGATGCTTTCCAGCTCCCGGCTGACGGAAACTTCGGGGGTGGTGTACCCCGGCTTTTCCGCCTCCGTGCTGTCGGAGAGAAGGCATAACACCCCCCGGTCACCGATGTCGGCCATCCTGCTGATATTGGCCCGGTAAAGGGGATGGGTGCTTTGGTCGAATTTAAAATCCCCGGTGTAGACGATGGCGCCGATGTCCGTATGCATGCAAATCCCGACGGCATCGGGAATGCTGTGATTGACTTTAAAAAAGGTGACGCTGCAATGGGGAAACTCCAAGACGGTATCTTCATCGACGATTTCAAAGGAAACCTTCTGCTTGAACCCGTTTTCCCGCATTTTCGCTTCCGTTAAGGAAACGGTCAGGCGGGTTCCGTAAACCGGGGCATCCACTTCCCGCAATAAATAGGGCAGCGCTCCCGTATGGTCCTCGTGTCCGTGGGACAAGAAAATGCCTTTGACCCGGTTTTTGTTTTCGATCAAATAGGTGAAATCGGGGATCACGATATCGATGCCGAACATTTCCTCTTCGGGAAACATGAGGCCGGCATCGATCACGTACAGGTTTTTCTGGATCTCGATGACGTACATGTTTTTCCCTAATTCCCCTACGCCGCCCAAAGGAATGATTTTCACGGACTGATGTTTGTTTTTAGCCAATTTCAACAATCCTCGCTTCTGCTTTCTTTTTTTTCGGCGGAAAGCCGTTTTTCCTGCGGCAGAGAACGGGAGGCATCCCCCGCCGTCCCCTCCGGAAAACGGGCGGGCCTCCCGGGACTTTCCCGAAAGAAAAGACGGCCCCAGGCATCGGCTTTTAAAAATTATCCTATATTTTTCCCCGAAAAATCAAGGTGCCCGACAAGCGGAATGCGAAAGACCCGCAAAGAACGCGCGAAGGCGAAGGCCGGTGCCGGCCCTTCCTCCAGACCCGTCCGCCTTTATGGTCTATTGTACCACAATTTTCCGGTTTCCCACACGAGACCCGCGGAGCGATCCCTCTTTGGACAAAACTGAACCGATCATCGACAAAAGTGTCTGGATTTTAGACAAACCGCACCATATGTTGGACACCGGAACCGATGATGGACATTTTTGTTGCGATGATGGACATTTTTTCGGCGATGATGGCTATTTTTTCTTTCATGTTGGACATATTTTTTTCCATGTTGAACATTATTTTTAAAATAATGGACAAACGATTGAAAATGTTGGACAGTCAACCACGGAAATGGACAATTTTTTATCGATATTGAACGATTCCGCCGCCATTTTGGACATTCCGGCGGAAGTCCTCAAAGGAATGTCGGCCAATTCTTTCATCATATCGTTTCCCACACGAAACCCATTTTTCGGCTGCTTATCCCATTCTTGCGGGGCCGCCGCCTTCCCCGGCCGGGAACATCCTTTTTCGGCATGGCCTGTGAACGCCGAATCCGGCCAAAGTGCGGGACGGCCGCCAGGCGAACCCCGCTTTTCGTCCGATGCCCATGGGAGCATCCGCCCCTTTTGGCCGAGGCGGCCGGTTGCGGGTCCAAAAATCCCTCCCGCGCGATCATTCCTTTTCCTCGCTTGCGGGTGACGAGTCGTATTTTCTCCGTCGGTTTTCGCCGCACGGGTCATTTTTTTCTTATACGGACACGACGTTCCCCATCGGAAAAAGTCACCCGCGATTTCGGTTTTTGGGAACGGCAGGATCTTCTGCGCCGGAACGGGAAAGGGGGGAAACCCGCCGGAAGAAGTTCCTTCCGCCTTGAAATTCGCCGGCGTTTTCCGTCCGTCCGATTTTGAAAGCCAAACGGTAGTCGCTCACCCTGCCCGCAGTTTTTCCGTTTGGGGGAGTTTGTCCGTCTTTGCCGCAAGTTTCACCGTCTCTTTCCGGGTTTCGAGTTTGCCGCCCGGCTTCACCATAGGCGTAACCAGCAATCCCGAAGGATACCGGCCCTCGATCGAAAAGCCCGAATCCTGCGGTCAGGGGGCCGGTTTCAGACCCTTCCCGAAACGGTGCGGCCGCATCAAGTTTTTCGGACAGGGCGCCTTTTCCCGCCGGAAAATCGCGGCGTTTCTCCCGGATCCGGTGAGCGGGGGGATTTCCCGGCTCTAAGGATGGGCATTCGCGAAATATCGACCGCCCGGAAACGAATTTGGGATGGTCCAAACCCTTAAGGAGCATTTCCGTAAAATTCGGGCTTGAGCTCCAACCGGCGTACGGAGGAGATTTTCTGTTCCAAGAAAGAAGTGCTTTCCCTAAAAATCGGGCTGCTTTGGAAGCGAATTTGTGATCGTCCGTATCCGGCGTGAAGAGCATTCCCGGAAAATTCCGGACGCTCCCCATCCGGCCATCGGAGGAGATTTCCCGCCCAAAGGAAGGGGAGCATTCCCGAAACATTCGGGCTGCTCCCTGAAGATACGAAGGTACTCCTTTTCCGGCCGGATGGGAAATCCATCAGATTTTGCCGACTTCTTTCAACAACTCCATGAGCCTGTTTCTTTCTTCCGCCGTCAGCGGAACTAAAGGCAATCGGACGCTTCCCACGTCCAGGCCGGTCAGCTGCAGGGCCGTTTTCACGGGAGCGGGGCTCGGGGCCATGAACAGCCCTTTCATCAGGGGAAGCAATGTATGATGCCATTTCTGGGCCGTCCGATAGTCTCCGGCGAAAAAGGCCTTGATCATTTTTTGCATCTCGTCTCCGACCACGTGGGAGGCCACGCTGACGACCCCTTCCCCGCCGATGGAAAGAACCGGAAGGGTCAGGCTGTCATCCCCGCTGTACAGGGCAAAATCATCCGGGGTGTTGGCGATGATTTCCGACATTTGGTTCAGATCTCCACCCGCCTCCTTCACGGCGCGCACATTGGGGATCTCCGCCAGACGGATGACGGTTTCGGGGAGCATATTGACGCCGGACCTGCCGGGGATATTGTAAAGCATGACGGGGAGGGACGTGGCTTCGGCAATGGCGCGGAAGTGTTGGTAAATCCCCTCCTGGTTCGGCTTGTTGTAATAGGGAACGACGAGGAGAATCCCGTCCACGCCGATTTCCTCCGCCTTTTTCGTAAGCTCCACCGATTCCTTCGTATTGTTGCTCCCCGTGCCGGCGATGACCGGGACCCTGCCGTTTACGACTTTCACCACATGCTTAAAGAGGGCGATCTTTTCTTCCTTCGTCAGCGTCGGAGATTCCCCCGTCGTGCCGGCGACGACAAGGGAGTCGCTCCCGTGCTGGATCAGGTATTCCACCAGGTAGGTCGTTTTTTGGAAATCGATATACCCTTTGGCGTCAAAGGGGGTGACCATCGCAGTGGAAATGCGTCCAAAGATCGACATAGGCTCACTCCTTCATCTTTTTACTGAGGATGCTGATCTCATCAATGGCCTCCCGCTCCCACTGTTCTTCATCGAGGCGGAAAGCGTCGTGAAGGGCGTTGACCGCTTTCGCCAAATCCTTTTGTTTGACGAGCACCCAGATCGTCGTGTAGCTGTCCGCCGATTGCAGGATGCGGATTCCCTGTTCGGAAAGGGCGGTTACGATTTTTGATGCGACCCCGGGAACTCCCGTGATCCCCGCGCCGACGACGGAGACTTTGGCGCAATGATTTTCAATGACCGGATCGTAACCGAGGGATTCCAGAACGGTACGGGCCTTTTCCGCCAGATGATCCTGGACCGTGTAACAAACATGGTTGGGGGAAATGTTGATGAAGTCGACGGAGATTTGTTCCTTGGCCATCGCCTTGAAGACATCGACTTCCAGGTTGTACTGATCCTTTTTGGCGTAAACCTTGATTTGGCTGATATTGCTGACGTAGGCGATCCCCGTCACCAGCCGTTCACGGATCTCCCCGCCCCGGTTTTTCTTCGCCAGTTTTGTGACCAGCGTCCCCGGGCTGTCGGAATAGGTGGAACGGATGCGGATCGGTACGTCGGCATGCATGGCGATCTCCACGGCCCGCGGATGGATGACCTTCGCCCCCTGGTAAGCCAGATTGCTGATTTCGTTGTAGGTCACGACGGAAAGTTTGCGGGCTTTGTCGGTGATCCGCGGGTCCGCGGTCATCACCCCGTCCACATCGGTGAAAATATCGATCCATTCCGCCTGGAGGGCGGCCCCCAATGCGGCCGCCGTCGTATCGCTTCCGCCCCTGCCGATCGTCGTCACTTCCCCGTCTTCCGTTTCCCCCTGGAAGCCGGCCACGACGACGGCGTCATGGGATTCCAGTTCCTTCAGGAGCCTTTGGCAGTTGACCTCGATGATTTTGGCATCGGTAAACTCGCCGTTCGTCCGGAATCCCGCCTGCGCCCCGGTGAGGGCCGTCGCGCGGATGCCGTTTTTCAGCAGCAGATTGCTGAAGACGACGGCGGAGATGATCTCGCCGCAGGAGAGCAGCAGATCCATTTCCCGTTTAGAAACCCGGGCGTCGTTTCCGCCGACGAGGGACAACAACGTGTCCGTGGCGTACGGATCGCCCATGCGCCCCATGGCGGAGACGACGATGACGGGCTTATATCCTTCATCCAAAGCTTTACGGACGTGTTTGAGGGCCTGTTTGCGGTTTTCTTCGGTTCGGACGGACGTTCCGCCGAATTTTTGTACGATGATTTTCATGTCAACACCTCGGTTACAGCCATTGGTTGCGGATAAGGCTTTCGGCGATTTGGATGGAATTCAGCGCGGCGCCTTTCAGCAGATTATCCGATACGACCCACATATGGAAGCCGTTGGCCACATCCAGATCACGCCGGATTCTTCCGACGAAAACCTCGTCTTTTCCGGACGCAAAATAGGGCATCGGATAAATTTGCCCGGCGCGGTCGTCCTGCAAAAGGACCCCGGGGGATCCGGCGAGGACGCTGCGGATTTCCGCTTCGGTCGCCCGATCCGATTCCACCTCGAAATATACCGATTCCGAATGGCCCCGTTCCGCCGGAATGCGGACGCAGGTGGCTGCGATTTTTAATTCGGGGAAATGCATGATTTTTCTCGTTTCATTGATCATTTTCATCTCTTCAAAGGTGAACCCGTTATCCTGAAAAACGTCGATTTGCGGAATGGCGTTAAAGGCGATCGGGTAATGTTTTTCCGCGCTCCTTACCGGCAAAATTTCCGCCTGCGGGCGTTCGCCGGCAAGTACCGCCTTCGTT
>JGI12298J13902_1000469_pt1 | contig 10426 bp, 7 predicted proteins | sample Passage260A_FD_13902 | JGI IMG/M metagenome (IMG submission 13902)
CGCCACAAAATATGAATAGATCAGGAACAAGAGGCCGATCAGGACGCCGGGAATGATCCCCGCCAGAAACAGGTCGCCGATGGACGTGTTCGTCGACACGCCGTAGATGATGAGCGCGATGCTCGGCGGAATGATCAGGCCGATGCTGCCGGAAGCCGCCACCAAGGCGGCGGAAAACCCGAGGTCATAGTTGCGCCGCTTCATCTCGGGTACCATGATGGAACCGAGGGCCGCCGCGTCGGCCACGCCCGAGCCGGAAATGCCGCCCAGCATGATGCCGCTCGTGGCCACCACATGGGCCAGCGCCCCGCGGATGCCGCCCACCAGCGACAGCGAGAAGTCGATGATCCGCCTCGTGATGCCCCCGTGGGCCATGATGGAACCCGCCAGCATGAACAGGGGGATGGCCATGTAGGGGAACGAGTCCAGGGACGCGAAAAACCGCTGGCTGATGACGGTCAGGGGATAATCCGCCTGCAGGATGGCCGCCGTGGACGACAGGGCCAGCACGAAACCGACCGGAATCCCCAGAACGAGAAACACGAAAAATGCGATGAACAGGATCGCGGCCATCAGTCCCCACTCCTCTCCCGTTTGAACAGTCTCGCCGTTTCATTGAGGACGAAAAACATCATCAGGAGGCCGGACACCGGAATGACGATGTAAACCCATTCCATGGGCAGCCCGAGGGACGGGCTCGTCTGCCGGGTGCCGAGCTGCACGAGCTTGAATCCGCTGTAGGTCAGCGTGACCGTGAACGCCAGGATGAACAGCTGATTGACGGCCATCAGCACTTTCCGGGGAGTGCCCTGCAGCTTTTTCACCAAAATGTCCAGGGCGATGTGCGACCCGTACTTCACGCCGACGGCCATGCCGAGCATCGACATCCAGACGAACACGTACCGGGCCAGCTCTTCCGTCCAGGTGAACGGGTTCCCGAACACGTAGCGGGAGACGACCTGGGCGGTGACGACCGTGGCCATCACCATCATCAGCAGCGCACAGACATGGTACAGGATCTTCACGATTGCGTTTTCCAGCTTCGCCATTTCGATCCTCCATCGCACATGGCATCAATGAAAAAGAAGGAAGCGAAGTGAAACGGGTACCCCTTTCCGCTTCGCTTCCCCCCGTTCAGACGGTCTACGGATCTTTTCGATGATGCGGTTGTACAGATCGATGTCGACCGTCTTGGCGAACTCTTCGTGCGCCGTGCGGGCCGCCGCCGCAAACTCTTCGATGTTCGGCTGCGTAACCTGCAGCCCTTCGCTCTTCATCGTTTCCAGAATCTCGTCCGTTTTTTCGATGACCAGCTGGTTTTCATATTCCGTCGCCGCGTTGGCCGCCTGCACGATGATTTCGCGCTGCTCGTCGGTCAGTTTGGACCACGTCAGATCGCTCATGGACAGCGTCACGTATTCATACTTGTGGGCCGTCAACGCCAGGTACTTCTGCACTTCGTGGATGCGGCCGCCGTAGATGAACGGAATCGGGTTTTCCTGGGCTTCGATGACGTTCTGCTCCAGGCTCGTGTACACTTCGCTCCACGCCATCGTCGTCGGCGCGGCGCCCATCGCCTTCCACGTCACTTCCATCGCCTTGATTTCAGGCAGCCGGATCTTCAGGCCCTTGATGTCTTCGAGGGTTTGGATCGGCTTGTTGCTCGTCACGTGCCGCGGGCCGCGGTCCCACCAGTTCAGGATGCGCACGCCGGACGCCTTCAGCACGCGGTCGGCGATTTCCTGCCCGATTTCGCTGTAGATGACGCTTTTGTATTGTTCCTCATTGTCGAACAGGTACCCATGCCACGCCAGTTCCCAGTCGATGAGCACCTTTCGGCATTTTGGTTGGAAATCATCGCCACTTTGGCCGAAAGCCGAAAGAATGACACACGGCACTTCCCGTCGCCGGGCAGTTGGGCTATAATGGAACTAACGCGCGTTCGCGAACAACACGGGAAACCACCTGATTCCGATCACACGGCATGCACGGCTGGCGCACCGCCGAAGGAGGAGACCCATGCGCAGCGAAGACATCGCCCGATTGGCCGGCGTCTCCCGCAGCACGGTGTCGCGGGTGCTCAACAACTATCCCGACATTCCCCAGAAAACCCGCGAGAAAGTGCTGAAAATCATCGAACAGTACAATTACGTCCCGAACAATTCCGCCCGCGCCCTGGCCGGCAAAAACACGAACACGATCGGTTTCTTTGCCGTGAGCATGGGCGGACGGGACGGGCAAAACCGGATCTACCAAAACCATTACCTGTCCCCTTTCGTGGATGCCGTCATCGACAAGGCCAACGCCGCGGGCTATTATGTGCTCGTCCATACGGTGTACGCGCCCGAAGACTTCGACAAGGTGAAGCAGGCGTTCCGCCAGAGACGCATTGACGGCGGCATCGTCGTCGGCATCCGGCGGGGCATCGAAACGGTCCGGGAACTGGTCGGTCTCGGCAAGCCGCTCGTCATCATCGACTACGACATCTCGGAAATATTGGCGCATCATCTGGACGAGAAGCATTTTGCCGTCATCAATTCGCGGGACTACGAAGGCGCCTTCGAGGCGGTGCAGGCGCTGATCGATCTCGGCCACCGGCGCATCGCCTTCATCGGCGACGGCGGCAGCACGTGGAGCGGCCAGCAGCGCTATGAAGCTTACCGCGACGCGCTCGTCAAGAACGGCCTGGAATTGCGGGACGAATACGTGCTGAACGGCCAGTTCCGCAAGGATGCCGCCCATGAGGAAACGGCCCGGCTGCTCGACCGCTGCTTTGCGGAAGGCGCGGACGGGAAAAATCCCGGCGGGGAAACAGCCCTGCCGCTGCCCACCGCCTTCTTCGCCGCCAACGACGACATGGCCATCGGCGTCATGGAAGCGCTGCGCGAGCGGGGCCTTGCCGTTCCGGACGACGTGTCCCTCATCGGGTTTGACGACAGCCCGGTGTCGGCCCAGCTGCAGCCGGCCCTCAGCACCGTCCGCCTGCCGATCTACGACATGTCCCGCGCGGCGGTGGAGCAGCTCGTCGCCATGTGCGAACGGCGCCCGTCGTCCTTCAGCACGGCCAGCTTTCCGACGGGGCTCATCATGCGGGAATCGTGCCGGAAGCTGACGGCGGGCTGACCGGACATCGGCGGCTTGTTGGTGTACCGCCTGCTTTTTCTGCCGTCAACTAACACGCGTTAGCCAGCATTTTCAATACATCTTTCAAAGAAAGGAGCCGGTGCCATGAAATTCGGGTATTTTGATGACGAACGCAAAGAATACGTCATCACCACCCCGCAGACGCCGTGGCCCTGGATCAACTATCTGGGCAGCGAGGCGTTCTTCGGGCTCATCTCCAACACGGGAGGGGGGTACTGCTTCTACCGCGATGCGCGGCTAAGGCGGATCACCCGCTACCGGTACAACAACATCCCGATCGACAACGGCGGCCGGTACTTCTACGTGTACGACAACGGCGATTTCTGGACGCCGGGCTGGATGCCGGTCAAACGCGACCTCGCCTTCTACGAATGCCGCCACGGTCTCGGTTACACGCAGATCACCGGCGAGCGCGGCGGCGTGCGGGTGACGGCCCTCGCCTTCGTGCCCCTTGGCACCAACGCCGAAGTGCATCAGGTGAAGGTGAAAAACACATCGGGCGGACCGAAATCGATCCGGCTGTTCTCCTTCATCGAGTTCTGCCTGTGGAACGCCTACGACGACATGACCAACTTCCAGCGCAACCTGTCGACCGGCGAAGTGGAAGTCAAAGGGTCGGTCATCTACCACAAGACGGAGTACCGGGAACGCCGCAACCATTATGCCTTCTACTCGGTCAACGCGGAGATCGCCGGGTTCGACACGGACCGCGAATCGTTCCTCGGCCTGTACAACGGTCTGGATCACCCGAAGGCGGTGGCCGCGGGACAGGCGACCAATTCCATCGCCAGCGGCTGGATGCCCATCGCCTCCCATCAGCTGAACATCGACCTTCAGCCGGGCGAGGAAAAATCGTTCATTTTCGTGCTGGGCTACATCGAAAACCCGGAAGAGGAAAAATGGGAGGCGCCGGGCGTCATCAACAAAACCCGCGCAGAGTCGATGATCGCCCGGTTCGCCGACGATGCCCGGGTGGAAGCGGCCCTGAAGGATCTGGCGGCCTACTGGGACGGCCTCCTTTCCAAATATTCGGTGCAAACCGGCGAAGAAAAGCTGAACCGGATGGTCAACATCTGGAACCCGTATCAATGCATGGTCACCTTCAACATGTCCCGGTCCGCCTCCTATTTCGAATCGGGCATCGGCCGCGGCATGGGCTTCAGGGATTCCAACCAGGACCTGCTCGGCTTCGTGCACCAGATTCCGGAACGGGCGCGGGAGCGGATCATCGACATCGCTTCCACGCAGTTCGAGGACGGCAGCGCCTATCACCAATACCAGCCGCTCACGAAGAAAGGCAACCACGAAATCGGCAGCGGCTTCAATGACGATCCGCTTTGGCTCATCCTGGGCACGGTGGCGTACATCAAGGAAACGGGCGACTTCGGCATCCTCGACGAGCAGGTGCCCTTCGACAACAACCCGGACAACACGGCGACGCTGTTTGAACACCTGAAACGTTCGTTCTACCACGTCGTCCACAATCTCGGCCCCCACGGGCTGCCGCTCATCGGCCGGGCCGACTGGAACGACTGCCTCAACCTGAACTGCTTCTCGAAAGAGCCGGACGAATCGTTCCAGACGACCCAGAACATCGAAGGACGGGTGGCGGAATCCGTCTTCATCGCCGGACTGTTCTGCTACGTCGGCCCCGATTTCGCGGAGCTGTGTCGCCGCCGCGGCCTGCATGAGGAAGCCGCCGAAGCGGAAGCCCACATCGAAAAAATGCGGCAGGCCGTGCTGGAGCACGGGTACGACGGCGACTGGTTCCTGCGGGCGTACGACCACTTCGGCCAGAAGATCGGCAGCAAGGAAAACGAAGAAGGGCAAATCTTCATCGAGCCCCAGGGCATGTGCGTCATGGCCGGCATCGGCGTGAAGGAGGGCCTTGCCTTGAAAGCCCTCGACTCGGTGAAGGAGCGGCTGGAGACGGCCCACGGCATCGTGCTGCAAAACCCGGCGTACTCGAAATACTATCTGAACCTGGGCGAAATCTCGTCCTACCCGCCGGGATACAAGGAAAACGCGGGCATTTTCTGCCACAACAACCCGTGGGTCATGATCGCCGAGACGGTCATCGGCCGCGGCGACCGGGCGTTCGCGCTGTACCGCAAGATCGCGCCGGCCTACCGCGAGGACATCAGCCACATCCATCGCATGGAGCCGTACGTGTATTCGCAAATGATCGCCGGCAAAGACGCGGTGCGCCACGGCGAGGCGAAAAACTCCTGGCTGACGGGCACGGCGGCCTGGAACTACGTGGCGATCACCCAGGCGATCCTCGGCGTCAAGCCGGACTTCGACGGGCTCAAGATCGATCCGTGCATTCCCTCCGATTGGGAAGCCTACACCGTGACGCGCCAATTCCGCGGCGACACGTATCGCATCCGGGTGAAAAACCCGAACCGCGTCTGCAAAGGGGTCGCCTCCATCACCGTGGACGGCAAGCCGGTGGAAGGCCAGGTCATTCCCGTCGCCGGCGACGGCGGCGTCCACGACGTGGAAGTCGTGCTGGGCTGACGGGCTGACGTTTGCAGATCCGCATGCATACCGGAACGCCTTTTTGCAAAAAGAAGAAACCGGAACACCACCAGGAAGCAGACAACAAGGAGGAACCGCATCATGGCCATCATCCAGTTTCCGCAAGGATTCGTCTGGGGCACCGCCACCGCGTCGTACCAGATCGAGGGCGCGTACGATGAAGACGGGCGCGGCCTGTCCATCTGGGACACCTTCAGCCACACGCCGGGCAACATCAGAAACGGGGACAACGGCGACGTGGCCTGTGACAGCTACCACCGGTACGAAGAAGACATCGAACTGATCAAAAACCTCGGCACGAAGGCGTACCGGTTCTCCATCGCCTGGCCGCGCATCATTCCCGACGGGGACGGCGCCGTCAACCCGAAAGGCGTGGCCTGGTATCACAGATTCATCGACAAGCTGCTGGAAGCCGGCGTGGAGCCGTATGTCACCATCTATCACTGGGATCTGCCCCAGGCGCTGCAGGACAAGGGCGGCTGGACCAGCCGCGCCACCATCGACGCCTTCGTCCGCTATGCGGAAGTGCTGTTCAAGGAATACGGCGGCAAGGTGAAAAAATGGATCACCCTGAACGAGCCGTGGTGCGCCTCCTTCCTGTCCTACACGATCGGCGAGCACGCGCCGGGACACAGGGATCTGCAGATGGGGGTGGACGCGGCGCACAACCTGATGGTCGCCCACGGAAAGACGGTGCGACGGTTCCGCGAGCTGGGCATTTCCGGTGAAATCGGGTTTGCCCCGAACGTCACCTGGAAAGTGCCCTTCAGCACCCGCCCGGAAGACGCGGAGGCGGCCCGCCGGGAAATGGGCTGGCAGAACGACTGGTTCCTCGATCCCGTGTTCAAGGGCGAGTACCCGCAATATTTGATCGGCATTTTTGAAAAGCACGGGGCCAAGCTGCACGTGCAGCCGGGCGACATGGAGCTGATCCGCGAACCGCTGGACTTTTATTGCATCAACTACTACAGCGGCAACATGGTGCGCCACCGGGACGGCGCCGGCATGTTCGACGCCGAGTATGTCGACTACGGCCGCGACCGCACCGAAATGGGCTGGATCATCATGCCGGAAGGGCTGAGCAGCGTCCTGCTCCATTTCAAGCAAAAATACGGCGACATTCCGGTCTACATCTCGGAAAACGGCGCCTGCTACAACGACGAACCGGGGCCGGACGGCCGCGTGCGCGACGACCGGCGCATCGACTATCTGCGCTCCCATATCGCCGAACTCGGCCGCGCCATCGCCTCCGGCGTCAACCTGAAAGGCTATTTCCTCTGGTCGCTGCTCGACAACTTCGAATGGGCCTTCGGCTACGAAAAGCGGTTCGGCATCGTGCACGTCGACTTCCGCACCCTGAAGCGCACGCCGAAAGACAGTTACTATTGGTACCAAAAGGTCGTCAAAAACAACTGGCTGGAGGTTTGAGCGTCCAACGCGCGCGCCAAACGCAAGCCAAAAATGAAGGAGGAAGCTTGCCGCTTCCTCCTTGTTTTTGGGGTCCGTGCATTTTGTGTGATTTTCCACCCCTAAATTTCGAAGATGAGGCTTTCACGAACGTTTTGCATGTTTTTTCACGCAAATGGAGCCCGGTCGCCGGCCTCGTTGCCCGTTTTGAATGATTTTTCGAACAAAAAGGCAGAAACGGCCCGTTTCCGAAACCTTTTGTACGATTTTTCATCAAAAATGTCCCGGCATCCCAAATGGTCCGCCCCTGGCTTTGTCCTCCGGCCTCACGCGGTTCCCTGGCCCGTCCCGCCAGCCCGGCGCCCGCGCACGGCCATGATCAGTGCAAGCAGCGACAGGACGAAGGCCGCGATGGAAAGGACCAGCGACACGATGCCGGCGACGGTTCCGCCCGGGCTGCCCGTTTCGCCCGCTCCGCCGGCTCCCGGCGCCGCCACCTTCGTCACCGATGCGGGCCTGTCCGCCTCCGCCGGCCCCGTCCAGGCGACGACCTCCCCGTCCGCGTATGTTTGCCAGGCGTTCCAGACGAGATCTGCCGCGTCGTCCGCCACCCGTCCCTGCATGTAAAATTCGCCGAACTCGGTGGGACCAAACCCCGGCCCCGTCGCTGACCAGGTGACTTTCACGATTTTGCCGGTATCGTCCCGTTCCAGCTCATACGTCCAATCCGGCTTCGGCTCGAAACGGGTGATGTTCACGCCTTCCGGGATCCGGACTTCCACCTTGACGGTTGAACTGTCTTTCTCCGTCGGCACCCGCACGGCAAATTTCTCGTAGGTGCCCGGTGACACTTCCCGCGGATACACCACCACGTGGGCCGAGGCGGAACCGGCCGATGCCCAAAGCGTCAAGAAGACCACCGCCAACATGGAAAACAGGATTTTCTTTTTCATGTGCGAAACGCTCCTTTCTCATCCGGCTTCCATAAAACCGTCATCCTTGAATCCTCAATGGAAACCCCATCAGTGGAATCCGCATCCATGTTGTCCGCATCAATAGACCCGCATGTCATGGGTGAACGAATAGGATTGGCCGTCCGGTGCCGTCACCAGCACGCGGACCCGCCATTCGCCCGGAAACGCCAGATAGATGCCTTCGCCCGCATAGTCGTACCGGTTGAACCCGGGGAAGAAATCCCTTTCCCCCAAATCTTCCGCCGGCGCCAGCGGCACGTCGATCGGGGCCGGTTCATCCCCGTCAAACCGGGGAATGAGCTGCAGCTGCACCCGCTCCGGCCCGCCTTCGTCTTCGGGCAGCCAAACTTTCACCATGAAGCGGTTCGATCCCGGCGCATTCGGGGAAATTTGGGCCGTCATGTGGATGTCTTCGCCCATGACGTGCCAGTGCAGCGGCTTGTTGGCCGGCACGGGATTCAGGCCCGACAGCACCGCCGCGATGGCGATGACGGCCACGGCCAGACCGAAATCCACTGCGACAAGCCGTCCCGAAGGGATTCCGCGCCGCTTCATCTGCCAACGGATCGCGCCCGCCACGGGCAGGACCAGCAGCACGGCGGCGAGTTTGACCAGCAAGGCCGTTCCCCATCCGCTGTACAGGACGTACCGGAAGCCCGGCAGCATCAACCAGGTCATGAGGAAGCCGCTGGCCGCCAGCACGGCGATGCTGATCCAGGCCAACCGGGCGAACGCGACGAGGAACGCCATCCGGCGGCGATCTCCGTGGCGCAGTACAAGCAGGATGAGCAGGCCGCCCGCCCAGAGGGCGGCCATCAGCAGATGGACCGCATCGAAGGCAACGGTCGCCCAGACCGGCGCCGCGGCGGCCGCATGGCCGCTCGTCGCCTTGGCGGCGAGCATCAGCAAGGCGATGGCCGCCGGCGCGAAGCGCGGCCACGCCGAAAGCCGCGGAATCGGACGGTCCGGTTTCGGGGGATCCGGTTTCGGGCGATTCGTTCCCGGCTGGTTCGCTCCGGGTCGTTCTTGCGCCGCCGGACGCCCCGGTCTCGGACGTTCCTGACCGTGAAGACCCGTCGCCGGGCGATCCGCCGCGCCCGACACGGCCAGCCCGACCAGAGCCAGGACGACATGCGCCGCCCAAAGCCGGCCGAGAGATGTCTTAAGGAGTGACGCCCAATGGTCCGCCGTCCACCCGTCCATCAGCTGCGGCAATTGAAGACCGATCCAGGCGATCAACGCCAGCAGAAAAAGGCGCAGCGCCGTCAGCTGCCAGAAGGCCAGCCGATCCGATCCCGGCGCATCCGACGGGCGATCCGTCTCCGTCGTCCCATAGCCTTCCGGTCCTGCCGATCCCGCCTTGTCAGCCGCCACGCCGGATCCGCAGCCGGACCCGCGGCCGGTTGCGGCCCGCATCCATGACAACCCCGGACGCACGCGCCACAGCGCCAATCCCGCAAACAGCAGCATGGCAATCAGGTACACCGCCTTGACGCCGTGCAGCAGCATCGACTTCCCATTCGCGCCCTCCGCGTGGCGATGTGCATGCCCGCCCGCTCCCGGGCCGCCCGGCGTCTCCGTCGTCCGGGAACGGCCCGCCGTTCCCCGGCCGTCCGCCCATGCCGCCGGGTCCCCGACGTGGAACACGTAGGACGCGGCCACCGGATGGCCGTCGGCGGACAGCACCCGGTAGCTGACGGTATACGTCCCGTCCGCAAGGCGCGGCAACGCCACGCTCACTTCCCGGCGATCCGGGCTCAGCACCGCCTTGTCCTTCGTCACTTCGCGCCCCCGGCCGTCAAAAACGCGGATCGCGTACAACCCGCTTTCCAGCCGTTCGTTGAACGTCAGGCGGACGGCATCCGGCGGCTCGTCCAGCACGCTGCCGGCGGCCGGTTCCGCGTCCGTCAGGGAGGCGTGGGCCAGCGCCGGTTCCGGCATCGCCGCCAACGCCGCACAGAAGGCAAACAAAAAGGCGGCAAACCACAGCGTCCGCTTGCGGATTGCGCCCTTTCCCGATTCCCTCGAGAGCATCCCCCATCCCTCCCCATCCATTTTCCCGGGAGATGGGCGTGATGAAAATCACCCGATGGGGCTATTTCTCGTATTTTTTGTGACGAATGTTTGTCAAGCCGTGGCGGATGGCGTAGGCGGCCAGATTGACCCGGTTGTCGAGGGACAGTTTGTGCAGCATGTTTTTGATGTGGTTTTTCACCGTATTCTCGCTGATGTTCAGCTGCCGGCCGATCTCCCGGTTCGTCCGCCCTTCGGCGATGAACGCCGCGATCTCCCGCTCCCGGCTCGTCAGCACGTCGGGCGGCCGTTCACCGGCCATACCGCCGGCCGCCGTTTCCTCCCCG
>JGI12298J13902_1000525_pt1 | contig 9906 bp, 7 predicted proteins | sample Passage260A_FD_13902 | JGI IMG/M metagenome (IMG submission 13902)
GCCTCTTCCCTTACATACGATATTGAAAAAGGGAAAAGGGGTTGGATTTTTTGTCTTCCGAGTACATGTATCATCATTGCATCAGGCACGTCGGCAAGCCGGTCGCCATCCGGACGCGGGACGGATTCCTGCACAGGGGAATCATCACCCATGTCAACCGTTCCCATGCGTTTTTGCGGCCATTCCCGAATCGGGGGAATTACGGTTATCACTTGTTCTGGGGATTCGGCTTGGGATTGGGCATCGGCATCGCTCTCGGTGCGATCGTATCGTTGTCCCTCATTCGGTTTTGGTGATCGCACCCCGCCCGGTCAAATTCGGCCATTTGATCAATGCGTCCGCCGGCCCATGTTTACCGGTCCTTCCGGGGACAATCACACATTTCCGTCAAAAGACGGAAATGTTTTTTTATCCCGGAAAAAACCGTTTTTCCGGCCTTTTGGCCCCCCTCTTCCCGGCCATCAGAATCGACATTTTCAAGGCGATTTGGATTTGGCCGCATTTTACGAATATAATGAAGGTATAATTTAGGAAAAAGGGGCTTCTTCCCGAAAAAGCAGTCGGAACGTTTTCGGCAATAACATTAAGGAAAGAAGTGATCTCGTTGGAAAAGTGGCATGCGCTTTCTGCCGAAGAAACGGTTGAAAAATTAAAAACCGATCCGGAAAAAGGACTGTCGGAACGGGAAGCGGAGGAGCGTTTGAAAACCTATGGGGAAAACCGCTTCGCCGAACAAAAAAAGCCGACCATTTGGAAGATGCTGTGGGAACAAATGAACAGCCTCCTCATCTACATCCTGATCGCGGCGGCAGCCATTTCCGGCGTTGTCGGCGAAATCAGCGATGCGGTCATCATCCTCCTCGTCATCCTGTTAAACGCCGTCATCGGGGTCGTCCAGGAGTCCAAGGCGGAAAAGGCGCTCGAGGAATTGAAAAAGATGGCCTCCCCGAAGGCCGTCGTCCGCCGGGACGGGATCGTGCGGGAAATCCCCTCCGAGGAAATCGTTCCCGGAGACATCGTCCTTATCGATGCGGGACGCTTCATTCCCGCCGATCTGCGCCTCATCGAAACGGCCAACTTGCAAATCGAGGAATCGGCCTTGACGGGGGAATCGGTGGCCGTGGAAAAGGATGCGGCTTGGCGTTCCGACGATGAAGTTCCGCTGGGGGACCAAAAAAACATGGCCTTCATGTCCACCCTTTCCGTTTACGGCCGGGGCACGGGCGTCGCCGTCCGCACCGGGATGAACACGGAAATCGGCAAAATCGCGAAAATGCTCGGAGCGGAGAAAAAGGAAGAAACGCCCCTGCAAAAAAAGCTGGATCACTTGGGAAAGGTGCTCGGCATCGGAGCCATCGCCATCTGTTTGATCATGTTTTTCATCGGCTTTTTCCAAGGACGTGCGCCGCTAGAAATGTTCCTGATCGCCGTCAGCCTGGCCGTCGCCGCCATTCCGGAAGGTCTGGTCGCCATCGTCACCATCGTTTTGGCCATCGGCGTGCAAAAGATGATCAAACACCACGCCATCGTCCGCAAACTGCCCGCCGTGGAAACGCTCGGTTCGGTCAGCGTTATCTGTTCGGATAAAACCGGGACGCTGACGCAAAACAAGATGACGGTGACGAAGGTCTTTACCGGGGAAAAATACATATCCGCCGAAGAACTCGATCCGGAAACGGACGGGCAGTTTTTGAAAGCGGCGATGCTGTGCAACGACGCGCAAGTCAGCGAAAAGGAAAGCTCCGGCGACCCGACGGAAATCGCCCTCGTCCGGCTCGGCTTGAAACATGGCCTGAAAAAAGAAGCATTGGAGAAGGAATATCCGCGCGTCTTCGAAATCCCCTTCGATTCCGGGCGGAAAATGATGACGACGATGCATGAGCGGGAAGGCGGCTATATTTCCTTCACCAAAGGGGCGCTGGAAAGCGTTCTGCCGAGAATCACCCGCATCGAAAAGGGCGGCAAAACCGCCGCCATCACCGAAGAAGACAAGGAAAAAATATTGGCCGTCGCCGATCAAATGTCCGATGTGGCGCTCCGCGTGCTGGCCGTCGCCAAAAAGACGGTGAACGGCATGGAGGAGGCCGACGGTTCGCTGGAAGAAGATCTGACATTCCTCGGCCTGGCGGGGATGATCGATCCGCCCCGGGAAGAAGTCAAACCGTCCATCGAACAGTGTAAAAAGGCGGGCATACGGACGGTCATGATCACCGGCGACCACCGGAAGACGGCGTTGGCCATCGCCAGGCAACTGGGCATCGCCCAAGACGAGGAAGAGACGATGACGGGCCAGGAACTGGACGCCGCGAGCGATACGGAACTGAGGGAAAAGGTGAAATCGGTCCGCGTCTTTGCCCGGGTGTCGCCGGAACATAAGGTCCGGATCGTATCGGCGCTGAAAGAAAACGGCTTTATCACCTCGATGACCGGCGACGGGGTCAACGACGCCCCTTCCCTGAAGCAGGCGGACGTGGGCGTCGCCATGGGCATCACCGGCACCGACGTCGCCAAAGGGGCCTCGGATATCATCCTGACCGACGACAATTTTGCCACCATCGTCCGGGCGGTGGAACAGGGACGAAACATTTACAACAATATTAAAAAGTCCATCCTGTTCTTGCTCTCGTGCAATCTCGGGGAAATCACCGCCCTCTTTTTCGGCATTTTGCTCGGGCTCCCCACCCCGCTGACGGCCGTGCAGATCCTCTGGGTGAACCTGATCACCGATACCCTGCCCGCCGTCGCCCTGGGCATGGACCCGGATGATCCGGATGTCATGAAAGAAAAGCCGCGGGATCCGAAGGAAAGCATTTTCGCCAAAGGGAACGGGGCGTATGCCTTGCTGAACGGGATGCTGATCGGCTTTATCACCCTGTTCGCCTTCCTGGAAGGGCTGCGCTATTATTCCGGGGCGGATTCCCTATTCGCCGTCGATTTTGCCCGCCTTTCCGCGGACACCGTCACCCACGCCCAAACGATGGCGTTCATTACCTTGAGTTTTGCCCAGCTGTTCCATTCCTTCAATTTGCGGAGCAGGAAAAAATCGATATGGAAAGTCGGCCTGTTTTCGAACCGCTATTTGCTGGGGGCGTTCTTGATCGGGGCCGCCATCCAATGCCTTTTGGTCTACACTCCCTTTTTCAACCGGGTCTTCGGCATCCACGTTTTATCCGGTGCGGATTGGCTCTTCATTCTCGGCGTGTCCGTGTTGCCGGTCGTCTTCAACGAATTGGTGAAAGCGGGAAAGCGGATTTTTTCCTGAAGGGAAACGGATCGGGCTTGGCAAATATGGCCAAGCCCTTTTTTGAAATCCGCGGACGCCTTTTCGGCACCCTCTCCTTTTCCCCATTCCCGTGAAGGAAAAAACGCAAAGGAAATCCTCTTTGCGGAACCTTTTCCCTTCCCTTTCCGTCTAATTGCAAACGGATGGGAAAACGAAGAAAAGCGGGTGGGAAAATGAAAAAACTGCTTCTCCTTTTCATGGCCTTCGTTTTGGCGGGATGCGGGGAAACCGGTTCCGTCACAGAAAGGGATCTCGAAGAGGACGTCCAAAATTTGCCCGGTGATAACGGGAACGCTCAAAAACCGGCCGATCGTAACGGGGCCGTTCAAAAACTGGCCGCCGCCGTCAACGGGTTCGCCTTCGATCTTTATCCCCTTTTGCACGAATCCGCGGAAGGAAAAAATCTGTTTTTCTCGCCGGCGAGCATCCATCTGGCGCTGGCCATGACCTATAACGGGGCCGCCGGCGGAACAAAGGAGGAAATGGCCGCCGTCCTGCATGCGGACGGGATGGAGGCCGGGGAATTGAACGGGTCGTACGCCTCCTTCCTGAACATGGCGGAAGCCAAAAAGGGGAAAAACGAACTCAAGCTGGCCAACTCGCTTTGGCTGAAGAAAGGATATCCTTTTTTGGAAACCTACAAAAAGACCGTCCGGGAAAATTACGGGGCATCTCTGCACGAGGCGGATTTTGCCGGCCCGCAAACCGGGGAAGCGATCAACCGTTGGGCGGAAGAAAACACGAAGGGAAAAATCAAAAATATGGTGAACCGCATCCCGCCCGGCGCCGTCGCCTATTTGTTGAACGCCGTTTATTTCAACGGGAAATGGGCGTTTCCCTTCAACAAAGAACAGAATTTTGAAGACGATTTTTACGCCGGAGGAAAAAATCCGGTCACCGTCGAATACATGACCAACGAGCGGGAATATCCTTACTTTGAAAACGGGCAATTCCAGGCCGTCGAACTGCCGTACGCGGGGAAGGAATTTTCCCTGGCGGTCATCCTGCCGAAGGAGGGGGAATCCTTGGAAGAAATCGTCGGGCAGTTGACGCCGGAGAAATGGGAGAGATGGAGCCAATCCTTCGCCCCCAGACGGGGAACCGTCACTTTGCCGAAATTCCAAATGGAATACGAAACCTCGTTGAATGAACCCCTTCAGCGCTTAGGGATGGAATCGGCCTTCAGCGGGCTGGCGGATTTTTCGAACATGGTGGAAAACGGCGGGGTTTCCATCGATGAAGTCAGGCACAAAAGCTACGTCCGGGTGGACGAAAAAGGGACGGAAGCCGCCGCAGCCACCTCCGTGGCGATCGTAGAATCGGCCGCAGGCGACAGCTTTCACTTCAAAGCCGACCGCCCGTTCCTCTTTCTGATCCGGGAAAACCGTTCGGGCATGATCCTGTTTATCGGGGAACTGACGGAGCCCGGGGCAAAATGAGCGGTTGTCCCTAGAGGGTTCCAGGATTCGAACCGGCAGAATCAGGGGCAAAATGAGAGGCGGGCCCCCCTCCGGGAACCGGGGAAACCGGCGCCTGCCCTGATCCCCGGATCGCCGCCGGGGAAACGAAGGGAAGCATCCGTCGTCGTTGACCGTCAAAGAAGGGCTTCGAAATTCCCAAGAATCCATGAATGTTTTTCTGCCCATTCCGCGCGAGATACGCGGAAGAGATCCCCGCAGATTTGCCCTGCGTCCAAGCTTCAACGAGAAAATCCGCCGATCGGGAACCTGTTGCCAACGTGGTAGCAGCATCATTTTCTTTGATTTTATGAATGCGCCAACCGGGAGCGTGTGCAAGATGCCGATTCAAAAAAATGCCCGTACTGTAACCGCCAATAGCCGTCAAACGACTATTTTTGAAACATCGTATTTACAAGATTACTTGTCCGAATTGTGAAAAAAGTTAAAATCCACTTTCGCATCAAGATTTATTTTTCCATCGTTTTTATCATCCCCTTTGCCATCCTTTTGGTCATGAGCCGGGATCGGATGATAAAAATGTTTCTTCTGTCCGTATGGGTCATCATCAGTTTTTTTATCCTTGAACCTTTGTTGCTTCAATACAAATGAACGCCGGGTCCTTTGACGGACCTGTTTTTTCTGCATTCCTTTTTCCGCCGTCCGACTCCGATCATTCATCCGCCTTCCGCCGCCGGATTCGACCGGTACGGACCTTTTCCCTTTTCCGCTCCGATGACCGCCGACAAGCGTTCCAACATGGACGCGCGAATAGGCATCAAGGCCTCAACCGCCGGACGCCTCCCCGCGGCGAGGAACTTTTTGTGGAAGCGATTGCATCCGGTGTAGTCTCCGCAGCAACCGCTCCGCCCGCCCGGAATCCGGCCGTTAAAAGCGGAGCCTTTGGCATGGCGGTTTGTCCCGGTCGGACAGGCGGAAATGGGGAAAAAAATTTAAAATAATTTTTGCTCTTTTCTTCTTTACATTTTCGGGAAAGAGGTTAAAATAGGGGTATTGTTAAATATGGAAATGGGGTCTTCTGTTTGTCACTCGTTTCACATGAATCGAACGAATACCGGAAACAGACGCTGTTCAGCCTGACTTGGCCGTTGTTCGTGGAACTTTCCCTCCATATGGGCATCGGCATCATCGCCACTTTGATGATCAGCCATTATTCCGATTATGCGGCAGCGGGGATCGGCGTCGCCAACCAACTGTTGACCATCTTCATCCTTCTTTTCAACATCACGTCGATCGGCGCCACGATCCTGATCGGCCAGCACCTGGGGGCGGAACGTTACGATGCGGCGCGAAGGCTGGCCCGTTCGGCGGCGGGGATGAACTTTTGGATCGGCATGGTGCTGTCCGTCTTCGTCCTTTTCTGGGGGAAATATTTACTGAACTTCTATGCCATTGAGGGCAGCGTGCTCCGGCATGCCGTCACTTTCATGCAAATCACCGGCGCTTCCCTCTTCCTGGAATCCGTTTCCCTGGCCTTCGGAGCCGTTCTGCGGAGCCACGGCTACACGAAGGAATCGATGATCGTTTCCCTGTTCATGAACGGGATCACGGTCGCGGGAAACTTCCTCGCCATCTACGGCCCCTTCGGGCTGCCCGTAACGGGCGTCGCCGGGGTTTCCTGGGCGATCGTGGCCGCCCGATTGTTCGTCGCGGGCGCCCTCATCTACTTGCTGAACAAAAAGATCGCTTTGCGGCTCCATATCCGGGATCTTCTTTCGATTTCGAAAAGGGACATGAAAGATCTGCTGGCCATCGGCGTCCCCTCCGCGGGCGAAAACCTGTCCTATCAGTTTTCGCAAATCGTGATCACCAGCTTCGTGTCCGTCATCGGCGCGGAGGCTTTGGCCGCCCGGGTCTATATTCTCAATATTTCCATGGTTTGTTACCTGTTTACCGTCGCCGTTTCCCAAGGTTCGCAAATCTTGATCTCCCGTTCCATCGGCGCCCGGGATTTTGAAGGAGCCTTTCAGCGGGGAATCCGCACTTTGAAGATGTCCTTTTGCATCTCCGCCGCCATTTCCCTGATCATCGCCTTTACCGGATCGCCCTTGCTCCGGATCTTTACGGANAATCCGGAAATCATCGCCATCGGCGTCCCCGTCCTGTGGTCGATCGTCTTCATCGAACCGGGCCGGGCGTTGAACATCGTGTTGATGGGGGCGCTGAAATCGACGGGGGACGTGAACTTTCCCGTGATCATCGGGATGATCTCCATGTGGGGAATCGCCGTGGTGTTCAGCTATCTCCTCGGCATCTCCTTCGGTTTGGGGCTTTTGGGGGTCTGGATCGCCCAAGGCCTGGACGAATGGTTCCGCGGCGCCTTCGCCTACCGCCGCTGGCTGTCCCAGCCGTGGCTGAAAGTCAAAGTGAAAGTGCCTGTCAATCATTGAAATCCGCCCGCCGGATGCGCTTCTTTCGGCGGGCGCGGCATCCGGAAGGGAAAGGGATATCGTCCGCCCGGATGCCGAACCGTTCCCGGAAAAATTCCCCGGGAAACCGCGGCGATCTGGGGCGGCCGGCCGCTTCAACCGCGGGCGGCTTGGGCCGCATCATCCGGGGAGATCTGTGCCCGCTCCCGGCGGTCGGCAAGCCGTTTCCGCTGGCGAACCGCAAACTCCTTGTCCGATTTGAAGTCCGAAAATTCGGGCAAAAAAAAGCGGGGACAAAGCGATTCCATTTCCGGAAGGCTTTGTCCCCCGGCCGAGAGCAGGATGTCACGCAAACATGCGACTTGTTTTCGCACGGCGGACGAATCGGGCCGTCCTGGCGGAGCCGCTTTCGCCGGCGGGCGTTTCCGCCGTCCGCCGTTCCGCGACCGGCTTTTTCGCCGGTTATTTGATTTTCACCGTAATCACCGGGGTGAATTTTCTCTCCTTATACTCGTCCAACTCGCCTTCGGAAAGGAGCCCGAGGGCGATCGCCGCCTCCAGCTTTCGGTAATCCGGCTTTTTGATGTATTGGATGCAGTCCCGCAAATTTAATTCTTCCAGCTTCCGGACCACTTCCTCCTCCTTGTAGCTCTCCCTCACCCGGATTTGCCGCTGCAGACGGTAAGGGCCGATTTCCTTTTCCCCTTTTTCGGAGTTCCCTACCTTGGCGTCAAAATAATCGTTAAACTGCCGTTTTAATTGATTCAGTTCCTTCTCGATTTCCTTTTCATTCTTCACCAGCTGAAAAAACCGCGCCACCATTTCCTCCGTGATCACGATGCTTCCCATTTTTTCTCCCCTTTATCCGTTTTCTGTTTTATTTGTATGACAACGGGAGAAAAATAGAAGCCGGTCATCCCTTTCTTTTCAAGAAGAGAAGGACGCTTCGGTAGATTTGGTTCAACACTTCGGAGAAAACGATGCCCATGGCGATGGCCCCCGCAATCAAAAAGACTTTTGCCGCCTCCTCGACGGCCAGATTGTATTTGTTCTCCGCAAAATAACGCATGGCGTTGTAGGCCAGCCCCCCCGGCACGAGGGGAATGATTCCGCCGATGATAAAAACGAGGACGGGGGTCTTGTACCGTTTGGCGAAGGCGATGCTGATGACCCCGGCGACGAGGGATGCGGCAAAACTGGCGGGAACGGGATCGCCCCCATTTTCCGTCGTGACAAAATAGAGCAGCCAGGCGACGGAACCAACAAGGCCGCACTGGACAATCGACCGTTTCGGGACATTAAAGATAATGCCGAAACAGGCGGACGCGATAAAACTGGTGACCAATTGTTCCATCAGCAATACGACCACATCCCTTTCCCGATCACAAAAACATCTGCACCATGGCCACGCCCGAGCCGATGGCGAAGGCGGTCAAAAAAGCCTCCGCCCCTCTGGCGATGCCCGCCACGAGGTGGCCGGCCATCAAATCCCGGATGGCGTTCGTAATTAACAGGCCGGGCACAAGGGGCATCACCGAACCGATGATAATTTTATCCGTCTCCGCCCCCCAGCCGATGCGGACGAAAAAAGCCGCGGCAAGGGCGATGACGACCGAGGCGGAAAACTCGGAAAAAAACCGGACCTTGGCCAGGCGGTCGACGGTGAGAAACCAAAAATAGCCGATGCCGCCGGTGAAAAAGGCCGGGAAAAAATCCCCCCATTGCCCGCGGAACATGATCAAAAAACAGGCGCTCGCCAATGCGGAGACAAAAAGCTGCAGGGCGGGTGAATAGAGCAACGGCTCCTTTTCAATCCGTTTCAGCTCCACGAGGGCTTGTTCCACCGTCCATTTCCCCGCGCTGATCTCCCTGGACAGATGATTGACCGCGGCGATTTTATTCAAATCGGTCGTCCGTTTCACGACCCGGATGATGTTGGTTTTGGGCGACTCCCCGCCTTGCAGGGAAAAAATGATCCCGGTCGGGGTCACATAGCTTTCGGCATTTTCCGCACCGAAGGAAGCGGCGATGCGGACCATCGTATCCTCCACCCGGTAGGTTTCCGCCCCGCTCTCCAACATGATCTTTCCTGCCAATAAACAGACTTCGCTGATTTTCAGAGAAGATTTCATCCTGCCACCCTTTCCAAACGAACTGGCTCCCTGTTCCCCGTTTTTTCGAATTCCGGAACCGATGGAAAACGTGCCGAAAGGATTTGCGGCCCGGAAACGGGGCGAAGGAAGGAGTAGAAACATCGTCGGAGCGCGCGGAACGAACCCCATTTTCTCCGAAGGGAAACGGGCGCTCTCCCGTTTGTCCGGGAATGGCGGCACAGGCCCGATGGCCGGCCGCGTCTTTGCGAAGGTTTGACGCCGAAAAGGATTCCTATTCATTGTAAAAGTTTCCGAAAGACCGTGTCAAACTTGTACCTGGCGGAAATTGAGTCAAAAAAAGGAACTTTTTTTAAGCGCTTTCGCCGGTTGGAAACAAGATTAGCATCTTCTTACGAACTAGTTTTTAAAGCTTTTCCCCCGCCGGTCGAATCCTCCCGTGCCGGAGACGCCCGGCAAACGCTCCGCTTCCCGCCCTCCTGCTAAAAACCCGAGCAGGAGGGGCGACCGATCCCGTCCTGCCGACGGCAAGCGTCCCGCTTCCCCGCCCGCAGATCCGTTCACTTCCTGCTAAAAANNGGGACAGAAAGGACCGGCCATCCCGTCCGGCAGGCCCCGCCGGCTTCCGCCGGACTTTCCCCCGAAACATGCTTCCCTGCCATTTC
>JGI12298J13902_1000541_pt1 | contig 9605 bp, 10 predicted proteins | sample Passage260A_FD_13902 | JGI IMG/M metagenome (IMG submission 13902)
TCCCGCGGAAAGCTCCGTCAAGGTTGACGAACCGCCTAGTGCGGACCCGCATGCTAGGTGGTGTGAGGGGACGGGGGTTAGCCGCCCCCTCCTACTCAATTCTTAAATTTATAGAAATCGTTTACAAATTTCATCCGGGAAGTGGCCCGTCCGGCCGACCGATGGGCCATTCCTTACCATGTTTCGTCCAAATTTTCCGAATAAAACTTTAACGCCCGGCGGTATTCGTTGATCCACTTGTCCCCGGCCGAGCTGAGCAAGGCGTCGAGCAGCAGGGAGACGGCGGCCCTGTTTTCATTCAAGTTGTAGAGGGTCATGGCCAAAAAGGCTTTCATGGCCCCGTTCTCCGGAAATTCCTTCAACCCTTGCATCAGCGTCCTTTTGGCCATTTCATAAAGGCCGATCGACCGGTAGCTGCTCCCCAATTGGATTAAGGCCTTTTCCCGGAGCACCCCTTTGATCCGGTTTTTCAGGGCCTTCTCATAAAAACGGACGGCGTCCCTCTCCAATCCGAGGGTATCGTGGACGGAACCGCAAAAAAAATTCAGCTCGGGATCATCCGGTTTCCGCTCAAGCAGTTCGAGAAGGATCCTTCTCGCCTGGTCGTAATCCTTTTTGTCCAACATTTCCTTCACATTTTCTTCCGTATTTGCGCCCGTATTGGTGCCTGCGTGATTGGACACGGGCGATCCCCCCTCCCCATGAAAATGTTCCGGCTCGTCAAACGGCAAAATGCACACGGAAAGGTTTTCCGCGAAAAGCCGCCGGACGGGCGGAAAAACTTTCCGTCCTTTTTGCCAGGGAAAGCTCCTTCCATTTCGCGCCCTCCGGGAAAAGCTGCTTTTTCGCGGAACGCCTTAATCGTAAAAAATCATATGTTTCTTTTCTTCCCTGTAATAGGCCAACCGGTCCGCCAATGTCCCCGTGTGAAATTCGAATTTATGGCCGTCCGGGTCGGTAAAGTAGACCGAGGGTTTATCCCGTTCGTCCCGCTCCCTCCCGGGCAGGATGTTCACGCCCCATTCCTTTAATTTTTCCACGATCCCGTCGAAATCCTTCTCGTCGACGGAAAAGGCGATATGGGTATAGGAATGGCGGATTTCGTTCCTGGGAATATCCTTTTCCTCATTGAGGGCGAGCCAAATCCCGTTCAGGTCGAAATAAGCTGTCTTGCGGCCCTTCACCAGCAGTTTCGCACCGAAAACCTTCTGATAAAACCGAATGGATCGTTCCAGATCGGAAACGGAAAACATCAGATGATTCAAGCCGTTAATTTTCGCTAGCTTCTCCTCCTGATCCCGGGGGGATGCATGCAAATGCTCCGATTCGCCTGCAAAAATTTTACAGGGCATCGCCTCTTTTTTCAAGAGCGAATTCCGCGGGATCCGGCGGAAACGCGGGAAATTAGGGGGAGGGAAAATTTCGGGTTTCAGATTTTCCTCACGGAATTCCCTTCGATCAACGTCACAGAAATCCGCTCGTTCTCGGCCGGTTCGTTGTGCAAAAGCTGCAGCAGTTTTTCCGAGGCGACCGCGCCCCATTTTCTTTCGGAAAAATCGACCGTCGCAAGCCGCGGCTGGATATACCGGGCAAGTTCGATATTGTCAAAACCGATGATGTGCACATGCTCCCCGACCCGGTATTCGGTTTGCGACAAATAATTGTACATCCCGATGGCCATTTCGTCGTTCAGGCAAAAAACCCCAACCGGCCCTTGGTATTCCTTGACAATTTGTTCCGCCGCCCGCTCCCCGGAGGATTTTCGGAAATCGCCCCGGATTTCCTTGTAGATGAGATGGGGATGGCGGCCCACCGTCTGCCTTGCCGCCTCCAAACGCTGGTTGGCATCGTAGGATCCTTCGGGGCCGGTTACGACATAAATCCGGTTATGGCCCTTATCGATCAGATAATCGACGGCCAACGTGGCTCCGGTCTGATTGTCCAGCAAAACCTGGCGGATGTTGGGGTGATTCAATTCCCGGTCAAGGACGACGATCTTATGGCCCCGGTCCGCATATCGGATCAGTTCCTCGCTCGGAAAGGTTTGATCCAAAATGATCGCTCCGTCAATCATCCGTTCGGGCAAAAACCGGTGGGATTGTTTTCCGCTGCAGACGATCAATTCGTAGCCGTTGTCCGCCAGCGCCTGCAGCATGCCTTCCAGCAGCTGGCCGTAAAATGCCCCGCTGTAGTCGGTCAAAAAGGCCCCGATGATGTTCGTTTCCCGCTTTTTCAACGAACGGGCGGCCGCATTCGGGACGTAGTTCAATTCCTTGGCGATGGCCAAAATTTTTTCCGCCGTTTCTTCGGTGACCTTCGGGCTGCCGTTCAAGGCGTAAGATACGGTGGAAATGGAAACGCCCGCTTTTTTCGCGATATCTTTAATGCTGACCATAACCTTCTCACCTTCATCTCAATTTCTCTGCCGGCTGCACCTGTCCTCCCTTTTCGCCTCCGGCAAGCCTCCCGGGAACCGTCTTGCGGAAGCCCCGGGCAGGCCGGGAAAAAAGAACCCTTTCGGCCAGGAAAGGGCAAGCGAAGCGCGCCGGAGAAAACCCGGCGCGGCAAGGACGACCGGCGGTTTCAGCAAACCATATCTCGATCGTGATGCCCCCTTCCTGCAAAAGGGGTTCCAGCTGGGCAAACGGCACGCGGAGGCCGGCCTCCCGGTAAGGATTCGCCAGTCTCTTCCCCTCCACTTGCCTTCCGTTGACGAAGATTTTTCCAAGTTTTTTCCTCATTTAAATGATAAACAAAAACTGCCGGTTTTTCCATGATTCCGAAGGAAAATTCCAATCCGTCCAAATGTTTCGGCAATACCGGATCGACGATCAGGTCGCCATCCGAAAAGCGGATCCCCAGGCAGTCGGCGATCGATTCATAAAGATCCCGGACCCGCTTGAATAAATGCGCCAGCCCCTTTCACGGGAACCTTTCCGGTGCCCAGTTCCGCAAATCTCTTTCCCGCTTCGTAACGGGTGGAAAATCCCCGTCCGAACTGCTGAAGCACGAGTTGCTTTGCCGGATGGCGGCGTTGGGCACGGCTTCCCGGATGCCGACCGGGTTAATGACGAACAGGGCTTTCCACAATTGTTCGCCCCTTCCCAGCTTGGCCAAGGCTTCGATGGAACGGATGCGGGCATGGACATATTGCAGGCCGATCTCCCGGCCGAAGTTGGCCGCCTGTTCCGCCCGCTGAAAATAGGTGCTGACTCCGCCCTTTATATTTCGCGGGCCGGTTCATCAGCCGGACGCCGTCGGGGAAGGAAAGATGTTCGCGGATCACCCTTTCGTGGGCTGCCGCCTCTCCCTTGGTAAATTTTCGCTGATGATCCCCCCGTCATCGGGATCAGCCGGATACGAAATCCCCGTCTTTTCTTCTTTCGAATGGAGCATGTACTCCACTTCGCCGGCCGACTGAAAACGGAGGAAACCCGGGACCATTTCCGTAATAGGCAAGCTTTTTGCGTGGCCGGCATATATTCCGCCGGCCCCCGGCAGACATCCCGCGTTCCCCAGGCGCTCCGCCGTATTGCTCCAGCCCGCGGGGAACCCGGTAATGGACGAACATATTGTTGGTATACCACCAGGCGATGATGTTCAATTTGCTCAAATCACGGGTCATCTTTCCCCTTTGCGACAGGCGGAACCCTTTCATCGTTTTCCGGAAAAAGGTCCGGAATTTTTCCTTCTCCCGATCCAGTTCCCGTTCCGCAAAGGGCCGGTCTTCCCCGTACAAACACCCTTGAATGGCCATTTCCCAGCTGCTCGTTACAAAAAACGCCAAAACCGCCAGGGAGGCGGGATCCCCCAGGCCCCCTCCAGAAAGATCCGCCCGCCGGCCAAGCGGAATTCGGCCCCGGCGAGCTTCATCCGGTAGCACAAATCCGGATAAACCTCCCGGCACGGCGACTTTTCACCCGGCGGATCGTGAAGGCATTCCCTTCCTGGCGGATGGTGAAGGGATGCACATATTCATTGGGCCCCATGGAAATCTGGCCGGTTGCGAGAAAGGAATAGCTTTTCCCCTCTTCCGACCGGCATTCCAAACGGATTTCCGGACCGGCGGATGACGCATAATTGGTGATCATGATGAGATCGTCATCCGTCTTATCATACCAGCGGACGTAAAACCCGATTTCAAACAGGGAAGGCATTGCGAGCAGGCGGTAAATCCCGCGGATCCGGACGCAAATCCTTTGCCCGGAAGTTTTCAGGATGTTCAAAGGATTTCTCGTATTCGTCATCATTTTGTTGAAATTGATGTTGCCGGCGGAAATGCGGGAATTGAAAACCCCGTACATGTAGGCGGTAGTCGTCATGATATTCTCGCATTTTTTCAAGTGATTTCCGGTAAACAAAATATGATCGTTAGCCTTTTCACGGAAAGCTCCTTTTCTTTCAAAACCACATGTTCATAGGTGCCGGTGAAAAAGGAAAGGGAAAAGGCAGGCGGACCGGCACCCCGGTTCCCTTCCCGGAAACGCGCCCCGGCCAGGCCGCTTCGCAAACAAACAAACGGCCCCAGCCCTTTGATTTCCGGGCCGAAGCCGTTTCAATCCCATTTTCTCATTTCATCCGGCGGTTCGACAAGAGCGGGCCATACGGGCCGCCGGCCGTTCCGGCCGCCTTTTCCTCATTGAAGGAAATCTTGTCCGCCTTCCCGCTCCGCCCGGGGAGCCGGGAAAAGGTAATCCGTCCCTTCGAAAAAATCATCCTGCCGCTCGGGAGCAACCATTCCAAGGGGAATTCCCGCCGCCTTGGCGATAAAAGGATCCAAGGTGCACAGGTCGGATTTGGCGATATCGGCCAATGAGGTCTTCCCGAGGGTCACGGCCACGGCTTCCATTTCCATGACGCAGGCATTCAAAAACCGGAAAAGGTTTTTCGCGCTTTTTTCGACATCGAGCTGATCGGTCATCTTTCCGTCGTAGACGACCAGGCTCGTCGGCGGCTCAAAGGGAAGGGTTTCGACGATCTGGTCGCCGATCATGGCCATGATCGCGGCCGTCCCGATATAGACCGCATCCGCCCCGAGGGCGATGGCTTTCAGCATCCTCCCCGGGGTGACCAGTCCCCCTGCGGCGAGCAGGCTGACTTTTCCGGTTCCTCCCTTTTTGGCCAAAAATTCCGCCGCCCGCGCAATTCCATACAAGGTCGGCAGGCCGACATCATCCTGCAAAATGGGGGCGCCTCCGTGGGTTCCCCCTTCCGCCCCGTCGATCGTCACAAAATCGGCCTCCGCCTCGAGGGCGATCTGCAATTCCTTTTCCAAATGGTGGGTCGCGGCGATTTTTAACCCGACGGGAACGCCGGTTTCATCCTTCAGCCGCCTGACCAGCCCGATGAACGCCTCCTTCGTGTCCACTCCCGGGAGACGGGAGTGGATGACGGCGTCTTCCCCTTCCCGCAACCCGAAAACCTTCCGGAAATCTTCGCCGATTCGTTTCGCGCTCGTCCTTTGCGGCGCCGAACCTTGCGCCCCTTGGCCCAGCTGGATTTCGATCGCATCCAGCCGCCGGTATTTTTCCGGGGTGTTCAGCCAGCCGCCCCGGTTGTATTGGCCGATCAACAGGCCGGCCGCTTCCCGTTCTTCCCTGAGCAGCCCCGCTTCCCCCGTGTTGGTCGCCGTCCCGGCCAAAGCAGCCGCTCTGGCCAGGGCGATTTTGGCCCTTTTGCTCAAGGCGCCGCCGAAGGACATCCCGGCGATGAGAATCGGGATGGAAACGGTCAACGGTTTTTTTGCGGCGGGGCCGATGGTTACGGAAGTATCGATCCTCGCCTGTTCGGGCACGGGAAAGCGGAACAGGTGCACGGGGCTGAAAAGGATTTTTTCCCAAGGGGAAAAATTCAGGGGACTTCCGAGGGGACGGGGTACGGGCACGCCGTGATGGGCGCGCATGGCGATCTCCATCAAGTTGATCGGTCCGGTTTTCGCGCCCGAGGGCAGCATCTCGAACAAGTTTTCCCCGTATTGATCCCGGATGGCCCTCGTAATGGCCTTATCTACCGTTTCGTTAATGGCAGACCGCAGCAGGTTTTCAATGAACCGCCTCATGATTTCCGCGCTCCGCGGTCCCCGAACCCGCTTCTTCTTGCAGCATTTCGCCGATCTTCTGCGAAAGCGACAGGCAGATCGTCCTGATCGCATTAAGCTGGCGGGCGGCATTTTGCTCTTCGACGGCCAGATCGGCAAGCTCCCTCTGATCGAACCGATTCAATTGATGGAAATGTTCCTTTTCGATGGCGGAGAGGGTGCCGGCCATCGTTTCGATCCGCAGGAGTTCGGAGCGGATGTAGGCAAGGGTATGTTTGGGATCTTCCATAGCTGTCACCTCTTTTTTCATATCATATCCCGCGCCCCTCTTTCCTATGCGGGCACATGAAAGCCGGCACGGGAAAAGCTTCTCCTTTTCGCAAGGCGTCGGGGGAAGATCCCAGNCATTGGAACGGACAAGCCCTTCAAAGGGNGAATCTGGCAGATCGCAGAAAAACGTCATGAAGCCGTTACGATTTTCAGCTGCTTCTCCTTCCCTCCATCTTCTTCGGCATAAGCCCTTTCGATCCAGGACCGATACTTCTGTTCGACCACGTTCAAACGTATGGAAAGTTTCGGCGTCAGTTCCCCGCTTTCCACCGACCACTCCCCGGCGGCGACGATGAGTTTCTTCGGCTTTTCAAAATCGGCGAAGGGGGCGGTCTGCCTTTCCACCTCCCCTTTTAAAAGCTGTTGGACCGCCTCGTGCCGGAGGAGGCCGTCATAGGTTTCCTCTTCGATGCCATTGTTTTTCGCCCAGGAAAAAAGCTCCTCATAGTCGGGTTTGATCAGGGCGATCACATATTTCCGCCTGTCGCCGACGAGAAGGGAATATTCGATGTAACGGCTTTCGTTCATGGCGTTTTCCACCGGTTGGGGGGCGACGTTTTTCCCTGTCGAAAGGACAAGAATCCGTTTTTTCCGGTCGATGATCCTTAAATAACCGTCCTCGTCCAGTTCGCCCAAGTCCCCGGTTTTCAGCCAATCCCCATCAAAGGCCTCCGCCGTCGCCTGTTCGTTTTTATAGTATCCTTTCATGACGCTCGGGCCGCGGACGAGGATTTCCCCGTCGGGCGCGATCTTCACTTCCAGGTTGGGAAGCACCTTCCCGACCGTCCCCGCCTTGGCGCGCACCATCGGATTGGTGGAAATGACCGGGGCCGTTTCCGTCAACCCGTAGCCTTCCAGGATGGGCAAATCAATGGCCCAGAAAAACTCGGCGATGTTCCGGTTCAAGGTCCCGCCGCCCGACACCATCCCCCGGATCCTTCCGCCCAATTCCCTTTTCACTTTTTGATAGACCAGTCTGTCGGCGATCTTCCACTTCCTTTTCAAACTTTTCGGCATCATGTCTCCCAAGACGAGCTGGTCGGTCCTCGCCTGCAAATAAAGCTCGTACCTCTGCTTTCCCACGTTGACGGCCCATTGGAACACTTTTTTCTTGATGGGGCTGCCCCTTTCGATTTCGTCCATGACCTTGGCATAAACTTTCTCGAAAAACCTCGGAACGCTCGTCATGATCGTCGGCCGGACTTCCTTCAAATTTTCCGGAAGCTTGTCGATGCCTTCCGCATAGGCGATCGTCACGCCAACGGAGAGAAGGGTATAGTGGCCCGCCATCCTTTCGAAGACATGGGACAGGGGCAAATAGGATAGGGCGAGATCATCGGGGGTGATTTCGATGAGCCAAAAGTTGACCGCTTCGATGTTGGACAAAAAATTTCCATGGGTCAGCATGACGCCGAGGGGCCTTCCCGTCGTTCCGGAGGTGTGGATGATGGTGGCCAGCCGGTCCCGGCCGATCTCCCGCCAAAGGTTTTCCCAATCGGCGAGCAAATTTTCGTTTCCGATCACTTCGAGCTGTTCGAAGGTGAGGTCGTTCACGGAAGGATGAAAATCGCTGTCGGGATACATGGTAATGATAAAATCCACTTTCGCCTGGCTGTCCAAGATCTTTTGCCGTTGGACCCCGTTTTCCGCCACCACGGCCCGGACGTCCGCATTTTCCAAAATATGCCTGACCTGATTGGGAGGCAGCGTGGGATAAACGGGTACGCTCACGGCTCCGATGCTGGCCAGGGCGAAATCGGTGATCCCCCACATCGGATTGCTGTTGGAAAGAATGGCCACTTTATCATCCGCTTGGATGCCGAGGCGGCGGAACCCGGAGGCGGCCCGGCGGATTTTTTCCCAAAAGGTTCCGTACGACATTTTTTGATAAACCCCGTTTTCTTTCCATAGGAAGGCAGTTTTCTCCGGGAAACGCTCCACCGTGCGGGCAAGCATTTCCACAAGATTTTTCGGCTTCACTCTCCCATCCCCCTTAAAACGACGTTTTCCGCTCCACCGCTTGCGCCCATGCTTCATCCAATTCGGCCGCGTTTTCGTACCGTCTCCCCCGTTCGACTTGGCGTTTGCGGATCGCAAACTGTTTCTTCGCGTATTCCCTCATGAGGCCGGCGTCAAAGACGAGGGACGACCGCACCCACTCCTGGGCCATCTGCAGTTCGTACAAGGTCGTCAGATAATCGATGATTCCGTAGGCATGGGGCCACAATTCATCCATATCCCCGATGAACAGCCGGAAATTTTTTTCATTGCCGGCGATCAGCCGTTGAATCGTGTAGATCCCGAAATGAAGGTGGCGCCCTTCGTCCCTGTTCAAATAATCGATCCCCCGTAAAATCCCCGGAAACAAACCGGCCTTTTTAAAAATTTGCCGGAACGAATAATAGCCGGTCGCCGCCAGAATTCCTTCCACCACCATGTTGTAGATGGTCGCCGCCCGGATGATTGCTTCCGGGGAATCATCCGTATATAGCCGTTCCATCCGCTCCGGCAGCTCCTCGTAAAAAATCCGTTTGTAGCTGTCCCCGTGAAAGGCTGAAAGATTGATGCCGCCGATGCCGATCTCCCTTTGCCACCGGGAAAAAAGTTCCGTATGTTTCGCCTCGTCAAACATGAAGGTCGTTAAATACAGGGTGTCTTCCAGCCGCCCTTGCCTCGCCAGTGCCTGAACCATGGGAAGAATATCGATGGTCACCGCCTCCTCCCCGCCGGCAAAGGATGCGATGAGGGGAAGGATGACCATTTTTTCATCATCGGTCATCTTCCCATAATCGGTTTTGTCGCGGCTGAAATCGATCTCCGCCGGATCCCATTTTCCGTTCCTTTTTGCCTTCTCATAGAGTTTGAACATCGGAGCGTTCCAATTTAACTGGCCCTCCACCGTTTGAAAATGATCATGGGCCATTCCCATTCCCCTTTCTTCCCGAATCGGACGGATTCATAATGCTGGCGGTGGCTTTCCGGCCTTCGGGTGTGTCGGCCGCCCGGAACGGACGGTTCGGATCAATTCCTGTCGGAAAACCGTTCACAGGAGCTCGCTGTCCGCCGGAATCCCGGATGGCTATTTCGATATTGCCGGGCAGAAAAGTATTTAAAGGGGCAGGCCGGTCCGCCGGAATCTCCCGCGCTCCCGGACCTTATCAAGCCGCCAGCCGGCGGGATGATAAGCGAGAGGAAGATCGGTTGCGCCCGCCGAATGCAACACTGCTTAAAAATTGAC
>JGI12298J13902_1000552_pt1 | contig 9492 bp, 5 predicted proteins | sample Passage260A_FD_13902 | JGI IMG/M metagenome (IMG submission 13902)
CCGCCTTCGCCGACCAGCGTGTCGTAGCCGTCCGGCAGCTTCATGATGAAGTCGTGGCAGCCGGCGAGCCGCGCCGCTTCCTCGATCTCTTCGCGGGTTGCGTCGCGCCGTCCGAACCGGATATTGCCGGCGATCGTATCCTCGAACAGGTACACGTCCTGGAACACCATCGACACCTTCTGCATCAACGCTTCCGGGTCCATGCCGCGGACATCTTCCCCGCCCATCGTCACCGTCCCCCGATCCGGATCGTAGAACCGGGCGATGAGCCGCAGGACGGTGCTCTTGCCGCTGCCTGACGGACCGACCAGCGCGGTGAAGGACCCTTCCGGAATGCGCAGGCTCACGTCCCGCAGGATCGGTTGATCCAGATAGCCGAACGTCACCCCTTTAAGCTCGATCGCGTGGCGCTCGGGCGGCTTACGCTGCCCCTGCATGGGCGGCTCCCGCAGCAGCTTCACCATCCGTTCGCCCGCCTGCCCGATATAGCGGAACTCCGCGTAACCGGCCAGCGCCGTTGTCAGCGGATCGAAGATGCGGGTGCCGATGATCAGGAACGCCGCGAACGTGATGACGTCCAGGTTGCCGCCAACGAGCAGATGGACGCCGACCATGACCATCAAGGTCAGACCGGCGCGGACGCAGCCGATCGCGCTCAGCAGAATCGGTCCGAGCGTCCCTTCGAAACGGATGCTCTGCCGCATCAATTCCCGGAAAGACCGCTCCAGCCGGACGAAGCGCTCGCCCGTCATGTTGTACGCCTTGATCACCTTGATCCCGTTCAAATATTCCTGCAGCCGCCCGCCCGCGTCGATCTTGGCCTGCAAATGCCGCAAGCCGAGCCGGCGCTGAACGCCGGACGTGAGGACGAGCAGCAGAACGGCCGCCGGCAGCGCCGCGAACAGGGAGAGCGCGAGACGCCAGTCGAAGAACCCCAGGCCGATGAGTGCGATCACCGGCATGGCGGCGCCGGCAATCATCTGCGGCACGACATGGGAGATGCCGTGCTCGACCATCGAGAAATCGCTCGTCATCATGTTGGCGAGCTCACCCGGATCGCGCCGGTTCAGAACCCCCAGCGGCAGCTTCCGCAAGTGCTCGGCCAGCCGGGAGCGCCCCTCCACCGCCGCGCCGTAGGCATCGCGGTATTGCGCGCGGTAGGCGGGAATTTCGCAGACGAACAGCAGCACCATCGACAAAACCAGCCCGCCGCACACCCACCAGAGCCGCTCCGCATCGAGCGGAACGCCGGGATGGACATACGGAGTGAAAATCAATCTCGCCGCTTCCGTCAGCAGCGCGAACGGGAGGATGCCCGCCAGGTACGCCAGCGCCGTGAGACAGACCGGCTTGATGAGCGAGCGCGGATTATCCACCGTAATGTTGCGAAGCATGCGGCGCATCGGCGTCCACCTCCCCCTTGCCCAAATGCCATTGTGCGGCCTGCCGATAGGATTGCCACATGCGCGTGTACAAGCCCCCGGACGCGAGCAGCGCTTCATGTTTGCCCCGCTCGACGATTCTGCCGTCCTCCATCACGAGAATCTGGTCCGCGTCCCGGATGGTCGACAGGCGGTGCGCGATGACGAGTACCGTCTTGTCCTTCATCAGCGCCTTGAGCGCGAGCTGCATCTCGTGCTCGTTCTCCGGGTCGGCGAAGGCGGTCGCTTCGTCCAGAACGAGGATCGGGGCGTTCTTCAGAATCGCCCTGGCCACGTTGATCCGCTGCGCCTCGCCGCCGGACAGATGGACGCCGCCTTCCCCGATCCGTGTGCCGTATCCTTGCGGCAGCTTCTCGATGAACGCGTGGCACTGCGCGGCCTGCGCCGCGGCGTACGCCTCTTCGGGCGCCGCGTCCGGCCGGCCGACCGCGATATTGTTGTACACGGTGTCGGAGAACAGGAACGAGTCCTGGAACACGAAGGCGACGGTGTCCATCAGATCGGCGGTCGTCATGTCGCGGATGTCCACGCCGCCGATGCGGACCGCCCCCATGTTCACGTTCCAGAAGCGGGGCACCAGATGGGCGACGGTCGACTTGCCCGCCCCCGACGGCCCGACGAGGGCCGTCACTTCCCCTTGCCGGGCGGTGAACGAAATATCCGCCAGCGCGTCCGTATCGGTCGGTTCCGTTCCGTACGAGAAGAAAACATGATCGAACGTCACGTCGAAGGACGCCGGCCGCCGCGGAATCTCGGGTTCCGGCAGCGGCGGCTCCGCCAGGATGCGGTCGAACCGCTCCACGCCTTCGTTGATCAGCCGGGTATTCTCCATCAGGTACATGAGCTTGAACATCGGGGCGGCGATGCCCGGCGCCATGACCAGGAAGAACAGCACCGCGGAAGCGGCGGTAATGCTCCCCGGATCGCGGTTCAGCAGGAACACGCCGACCGGCAGGATGAACGCGGCAAGCGAATTCAGGATGACCTTGAAGGTCAGGTTCCCGTTCCGGAACAGCTGCGTCAGCATGACGCCGTGGTCGCGGTAGCGGACCATGTCCTGATAAAATTGCCGGAACGAATGCACCGTCTGCCCGAACACCTTGACGGCCGGCATGCCCCGCACATACTGCACGGCGGAAGCGTTCATCCGCTCCAGCGCATCCAGAGCCGACTTGAGGGTATTCCGCGTCTTCGGACTGGCAAAAGACAGAAACTGCGCCGCGACGCCGATCACCATCGGCAGGATGCACGCGATCGCCAGCCAGACGTTGAACGAGAACATGACGGCGATCATCACCATCAAAGTCACCGCCGCGTGAACGAGATCGGGCAGTTGGTGCGCGATGAACAGTTCAACCCTGTCCACGTTGTCTTCCAGCGTCTTCTTGACGGCCCCCGTCGAGCGGCTGCTCAACCATCCGAGCGGCAGCTTGCCGATATGGCCGGCGAGCCTGATCCGGAGGCCGTACAGAATGCGGAACGCGGCGATGTGCGCAATCAGGCCTCCCGCGTACGTCGCGGCCAGGCCGGCCGCGAAGCCGGCGATGGCGATGACGCCCCAGCGGATCATCTTCGCTCCGTCGGCCAGCGCCGGGGACGCCGCGTGTTCCAGCAGCTCCCGCAGGATGAAATAGACGGACACGTACGGCATCAGCATGCAGACGGCGCTGACCGCGGAGAACAGGCCGGAGGCGATCAGCAGTCCGCGCTTCTCGCCGGCGATTTCGAGCAGCCGCGCGAACCCTTTCTTCCCGGTCATTTCACCTCTCCCCCGACCGAAGCAGGAGTCGGAACGTCCGCCCTTCTCCTGGCGAAACCGGCGAGCAGCGTAAGTCCGATCAGCAGCGCGCAGATCGAATACGGCGCGTTCATATGGGCCGTGTACATCGCCGTCCCGGCGGCCGGCCCACGAAGGCTCCGCTTCCCTGGATGGCCGTAACGAAGGAAGCAACGCCGCGCTGCTCATGATCCCGCACCGCGACGGAAGCGCTCGAGCTGAATCCCAGCAGGGCGAACCCGAAGCCGATGCCCGCCGCGATGAACAGTGCATACGTGAGCTTAAGGAGCGACAGCAGGCCGACGAGCGCAAGGGTGAGGATGGCCAGGCCGATGCGCAGCATCCGTTCGGGGCGCCGCTTCATATATTTGCTTGCAAAAATTTGGGTCACCACCACCATGCCCCCCGCCGCCGCCAGCCCGTAGCCGATCAGCCGCGTCGTCGCTTCCGCGTTCAGGCCGAGCGAATCCTGGATGAAGAAGCCGATCGTCACCTGCAGGATGTTCAGCGTCACCGTAATGAGCAGCCCGGCCCACAGGTAATAGCGGATGCGCGGATCGAGCGGCGACAGCCGGGAAGCCGAACGCTCCCGCTGAAGCTCCGAATCGTTCGGAACCGCGAGCCACAGCCAGATTTTCATGACGAGGAGCAGGGCGGCGGCGGCATACATGGGCGCGGTCAGCCCGACGGAAGCCATGGCGCCGCTCATCGCCGGCCCCAGGACGAAGCCGAGCCCGTTCGCCGTACCGAACAGCGCCATGCCGCGCGTCCGCGTCTCCGGCGTCGTCCAGCTCATGATGTAAGCCTGCGCGATGGCCGGAATGCCCCCGAAGAAGAAGCCCGAGACGATCCGGAGCGCGAGAAAGATCCAGAAGAGGCCCGGCGCGGACTGCGCCTGGCTCGCCGCGTAATCGGCCAGCCAGGCGAAAGCCGCCACGGTCGCGACATAGGCGAGCATGACGAGCATAAGCAGCCGTTTGCTGCTCAGGAAAGCCGCCCTGCCCCAGAAATAGCCGCCGAGCAGCCAGAACAGCCCCGTCGCGGACACCAGACATCCCGACTGGAATTCGCTTAAGCCCAGATCGCGGGAGAGCGGACCGATGATCGGGTTGAACACCGCAATCGAGAGGACGCCGCTCAGGACGATCAGAAACATGACGATAGAATGGGGTTTCAACACCCTTCACCTCCAACGCGAATCAATTCGCTCATTCCGGCTGGTTGACGGTCGCGCCGCCGATTTCGTACGGAGAGTAATAGCCTTCATAGGCGACATGTGCGGACATGCCGACGGCGGCGTGGTCGAGATTGTGGCAATGGTCCATCCAGATGCCGGGATTGTCGGCCTCGAACGCCACTTCGTACCGTTCGCCGGGCGCCACGTTCAGCGTGTCGGCGATCCACGGACTGCCGGTGACGGCCTTGCCGTTCCGGCTCAACACCTGGATGTGGTGGCCGTGCAGGTGCATCGGATGATCCTCGAAGCCGCGGTTGGCAAGCGTCATTTTCACCAGCTCTCCCTCGCGGACCATGAACATCGGCGCATCCGGGAAAACGCGGCCGTTGATCGTCTGCACGAAATTGAACTTCCCGTTGTAGAAGCCGAGCCGGTTGTCGAAGACGAGCGTGTAATGCCGGTCATAGCGGGTATCGGGACCGAACTTCGCCGCGGCGGGCGTCCCGTAGGAAGCGGGATCGAACACCGAATCCGCGGCGGCGTCCGGCGGCAATCCCTCATCCGCCGGGCTGAGCACGAGCGCGCCGCTGTCCTGTGCGAACGGTCCGCCGCGGCGCGCGACGCCGACGGCCGTCTCCGGCATCACGAACGTCACGTCGTACCGCCCGCCGGCCGCCAGCTCCAGACGGGCACCGGTCAGGTCGCCCGGCTCGTGAAGATCGGCGCCGTCGATCGCCGTCACCCGGAACGGAACGCCCGAGATGTAAACGGATGCCGGCAGATTCCCGGCGTTCACGAACCGGAGCCGGACGGGCGTGCCGGGTTCCGCCTTCACGCGCCGCAGCCGGTCCGGACCGCCCAGGGTCACCGTCGTCCCGTTCTCGGTCTGCCAGTCGTGCAGCATGACCGTAAGATCGACCGCCGGCTGCGCCGGCGCTTCGTCCGGCTCCACGATGATGACGCCGTACAGCCCCATCTGCACCTGCCGCGACGATTGATGGTGGGAATGATACCAATACGTTCCGGCCTCATCGGCCACGAACCGGTAGATGTGCAGCTGTTCCGGCATGACGGCGTCCTGCGTCAGGCCCGCGACGCCGTCTTCGGCGTTCGGCACGTCGATGCCGTGCCAATGGATCGTCACGCCGGCGTCGACGTCCCGGTTGTACAGGGCGACTTCGACCAGTTCCCCTTCCTTCACGCGCAGTTCCGGACCGGGCAGCTCGCCGTTGAACGTCCAGGCTTCCCGCTGCTCGCCGGAAGGCAGCGTCACCATCGTCTTCTGCGCCTCCAGGTAGAAATAGCGGTCGGGCAATGCGGACCGGGGACCGGTCAGCTCGGCGACGCTCACCGGCTGCGCCGCGGTAGCGGCGTGACGGGCATGCCCCCCGGCGTGCCCATCGCCGGCCATGCTCATCCGGTCCGGCACGCGGCTCGCCTGCGCCCCGAGCACGTACCAGATGACGAGGACGGACGCGGCGGCCAGCACCGCTCCCCCTTTCCGGTACAGCCGCGCAGCCCGTGTCCCCTGTTCCGGCACGCCGGAGTTCGCGAGCCGGCGGTGCCGGTTTCGAAGCTCGATCCAGAGCAGGCAGGCCCAGGCGGCGAACACCGCCCAGACCGCGAGGATCTTGCCGACCGGAAGCGGCCATTCCGCGATGAAGAACTGCTGGATCACCGACAGGAGCGCACCGATGTACGCCAGGCAGACCGGGAACGCCCAGAGCGGCTCGGCCGCGCTGAGGCGCGCTTGCGGCGAAGGCGGCTCCTTCGGCGCTCCGGCCGCCGCCCGAATGTCCGCCCGAATCGCCTTCGCGGCCGGAATCGAGCACCACAGCACGGCCGCGGCCGGGATCAGCAGCATCGGGAGCTGCGCCACCGCTTTGTCTTCCACGACAATCCAGCCCGCCGTCGCCGCGAGCTGAACGGTTGCCGCCAGCTTGGCGAGCAGGACCAGGCCGCCGATGCAGATCAAGACGAGCGACGTCCGCAGGCGGGAAGCCATTTTTCCCGTCGTCGGCGCAAGGCAGACCCGGCCCGCGCACATGGCGGCGAAGCCCGATGCGACGGCAAGCAGAATCGTCGATGCGAATTGAACCATTACCCAGATCATGGACGACCTCCCTCTCTCTCCAGTCCCAATGCGGCATGCTCCCTGCGATACTACGCCCGCTTCATGAACGCAATTTGAACGAGATGGTAAATTTTGTAACCCTCAAGCCGACAAAAAAACCGCCTCCCGCATTTGCGGAAGACGGTTCCTCCTAAGTATTCCATTGGCCCGCACATTGGCCCGCGCGGTTACACGGCCGGCAGCATCACGGTGACCACCGTGCCTTCGCCCGGCTTGCTGCCGATCTCGACCGTTCCCTGGTGCAATTCGACGACGCGCCGCACGATCGCAAGTCCGAGCCCGCTGCCGCCCGCATCGCGGTTGCGGGATTTGTCGGCCTTGTAGAAGCGCTCGAAGACGCGCCGCAGATCTTCTTCGCCGATGCCGATGCCCGTGTCCCGGAAGACGACGCCGATCCCGCCGTCGCCGGCTTTCAGCTCGATGAAGATTTCGCCGCCTTCGGGCGTAAATTTGATGCTGTTGCCGAGAATGTTCAGCCAGACCTGGTTCAGCAGATCTTCGTCCCCGCGAATCTCCGTCCTCGGAAGATCGAGATGAATGTTCAGCCGTTTCGCCGCCCATTGCGGTTCCGCGGTGACGACGACGCGGCGCAGCTGCCGGTCCAGCCGGACGGTCGACGGGTGGAACCGGAAATGGCTCGAATCGATCGCGGCCAGCCGGAGCATGTTCTCGCTGAGCCGGGACAGCCGCATGCTCTCCTGCCGGATAATGTCCAGGCAGCGAAGCTGCTCCTCCTCGCTTAGACCGCCGCTTTGCAGAATGGAGACGTAGCCGGAGATGGACGCGAGCGGGGTCTGGATTTCGTGGGACACGTTGGATACGAACTCCTGCCGCATTTTCTCGACCTGGCTGATCTCCTCCGTCATCTGCCGGAATTGCTTCGTCAGGATGCCGAGCTCATCCTTGCTCTTCGTCTGAAGCGACAGGTTGTAGTCGCCTTTGGCCACCTTGCGGGTGGCGGCCGTCAACGCTTTGAGCGGCTTGATCACGATTCTCGTGAAGAGGATGAATTTGAAGCTGCCGATCAGAAGCGCGGTCAGAATGAACACGGCCGTGACGCCGGCCATCAGCCGCACGGCATCGGAGCGTTCCGGGCGGATGACGAGCGCCAGCGTCCCCTCCGCCGTCCGAACGGGGAACCCCATGTACAGACTCGTCGGCAACGGCCAAAACGATGCCCGCTTCACCACTTCGGCGCCGTCCAAGACGAGCCGGATATCCTCGTCGGTCAGCAGCGGCTCTTCGGTCCGTCCGTAGGCGTGGCGCAGACCGCTCCGGTCGTAGACCCACAGGGATGCCCCCTGGTCCCCGGACAGCCGCTCCAGATAGGGGCCGCGCTCGTCCGCCGCAAGCCGGGGGTAGACATCCGCGATCATTCCGGCGCGCGCCGCGTACGCGTCCCGGATGGACCGGTCGACTACATCCCGGAACAGATACGCCGTGACCGGAACGGAAAGGGCGAACCCCACCGTCAGGGCGAGGATGAAGATCATCAAGATTTTCAGGTTCAGACTCTTAATCATGGCTTTCCATCTCCAACCGGTACCCGAGTCCGCGAATCGTCACGATGCGGAACAGATGGGTATAGGCGGCGAAGCGCTCCCGCAGCCTTTTGATATGAACGTCGACCGTCCGCTCGTCGCCTTCGTGGTCGAATCCCCAGACCGTCTCGATCAGTTGATCGCGCAGGAAGATCTGGCCGGGATAGCTGGCAAGCTGATACAGCAGCTCAAACTCCTTCGGGGGCAGATGCACATTCACGCCGTCCACCGACGCCGTCCCCTGCAGCCGGTCCAGCTTGAGGCTTCCCAGTACGATCCGCTTGTCGGCCGCGATCCGGTACCGGCGCAGCACCGCCTTGATGCGGGCCACCAGCTCCGGCGGGTCGAACGGCTTCACGAGATAGTCGTCGGTGCCCAGGTCGAACCCCTTCACCTTCTGGCTGGTCTCGTGCTTGGCCGTAATCATGATGATCGGCAATTCCGGACTGATCCGCCGCAGTTCGCGGCACAGATCCCATCCGTCCATGACCGGCATCATGACGTCCAGCACGACCAGATCCGCGGGCGAGCGGTCCATTTCCTCGAGCGCCTCCTGTCCGTTGACCGCTCCCCGGACGCGGTACCCTTCCCGGCTCAGGACGAACAGAATCACATGTGGGCGGGAAGGCTGCCCGAACCCGCGACCGAGGAAGCCGTGCGCAAGTTCGCCCTGGAGCGCGGCATCGCGCTCGGCCGGTTCGCCGAGCCGCATGAAGTGGCGAATCTGATCGTCTTCCTGGCCTCCGACAGCGCCGCGATCATCACCGGAACGGACAGCATCATCGACGGCGGTCTGGTCAAGACGATCCACTGAGGCGGACAATGATCGCGATGCGCACTCGATCCAAAAACACGGCAAACGCGGCGCTGCTGCTGCTCTGCGTCGCGCAGCTGATGGTGCTGCTGGACGCCTCCATCGTGCAGATCGCGCTTCCTTCCATCCAGCAGGAGTTCGGCGCCGCGTCGGGCCGGCTGCAATGGATCACGACGGCGTACACGCTCTGTTTCGGCGGATTTCTGCTTGTCGGGAGCCGGCTGGGGGATCGGTTCGGCCGGCGGCGGACGCTGGCCGCGGGGGCGTGGCTGTTCGCCCTGGCATCCGCGGCGGCCGGGTTCGCGCCCGCCTTCGGGGTGCTGATCGCGGCGAGGGCGCTGCAGGGACTCAGCGCGGCGCTCATTGCGCCGATGGTGTTCGTGTTTGTCGCGGCGCTCTTCCCGGAGGGGCCGCCCCGCAACCGGGCGATGGGAATTCTCAGCTCCGTGTCGGCGGTCGGGTTCGTCACCGGGCTCATTCTCGGCGGAACGCTGACCGAATGGTTCGGATGGCGGGCCGTGTTCTTCCTCACGGTGCTGACCGGCCTGCTCGTCGCGGCCGCGCTGCCGATCCTGCCGGCCGATCGGGCCGGCGACCGGCGGCCGCT
>JGI12298J13902_1000557_pt1 | contig 9363 bp, 9 predicted proteins | sample Passage260A_FD_13902 | JGI IMG/M metagenome (IMG submission 13902)
CCGGAGCCGGTCGAGGAGCTCCGCCACGAGCACGGTCGTGGCGGGGGCCTCCGGGTCGACGAGGTGCACCGAGCCGAACCCGGTGTTGGAGGCGTGGTGGTCGATCACGATCAGCTCNCCGGCCCGGGCGGCGTTGGGCTCGAGCAGGCCGAGCCGTTCCCGGCTCGACGCGTCACACGTGATCATCAGCTCCGGCTCGGCCGGGAACGCGGACGGCGCCACGAGCAGCTCCCGCCCGGGCAGGAACCGCAGCATGCGGGGCACGGCCGCGTCGCGGTCGCCGAAGGACGCCACGACGTCCTTGCCCGCGCGGCGCAGCGCGAGCCCGAGCCCGAGCATGGAGCCGAGGGCGTCCCCGTCGGGCGAGACATGGCAGGCGAGCGCGACCCGGCCGGCGGCGTGCACCAGCTCGGCCGCGCGCGCCCAATCCGCCTCGCCGATCGGCGCGCCGGCCCCGCTCACCTGTCCCCCGCCCGGCCGGAGGCCGTGTCCTCCTCGCCGTCCTCCTCGCCGTTCTCCCGGTCCTCCTCGGCCTCCTTGGGGACCCGGTACGGGTCGGCGTCCCCGGCGAACTGGGCCCCCTCGGCCTGCTTGGCGATCTCGGCGTCGCGGGCCCGGGCGATGGCGAACAGGTCGTCGAGGTGCCGGGCGCTGGCGGGCAGCGGGTCGTGGACGAAGGCGATCGTGGGCGTGTGCCGCAGGCCGGTCCGCCGGCCCACCTCGGACCGGATGAGGCCCTTGGCGCTCTCCAGCGCCGCCGCGGTGGCCGCGCGCTCCTCCTCCGACCCGAACACCGTGTAGTAGACGGTGGCCGCGCTCAGGTCGGCGGTGATCCGGGCGTCGGTCACCGTGACGAACCCGAGCCTGGGGTCCTTGATCCGGCGCTCCAGCATCTCGGCGACCACCTGCTTGATGCGGTCGGCCAGCCTCCTGGCGCGCGCCGCTGCGTCCATGCTCCCGCTCCCTCGAATAGGCCTGTGGCCTACGCGCCTGCCTCGCCGCTTCATTCCTCGTGGTCGTTGAAGAGTCGTTGCCGGGTGGACAGCAGCTCGATCTCCGGGTGGAACGCCACCACGCGCTCGCACGCGCTGAGCACCTCACCGCAGTTGGCCGCCGTGGCGGAGACCACGGCCACGCCGATCTCCGCCCGGCGGTGCAGGTCGAGGTGGCCGGTCTCGGCCACCGCGATCCCGGGGAACCGCCGTTGCAGCTCGGCGATGATCGGCCGGATCACGGAGCGCTTCTCCTTCAGCGAGCGTACGTCGCCGAGCAGGATGTCGAAGGTGAGTGCACCGATGTACATGACCGTTCAAAGACCCGGCGGCGGTGACAAGGTCGTGCCGCCGCCCGGGCGGGCGGCGGCACGGCCTGTCAAGCGCGCGGCTTCTCCCGCATCTCGAACGTCTCGATGACGTCCTCGATCTTGATGTCGTTGTAGCCGAGGCCGATACCGCACTCGAAGCCCTCGCGGACCTCGGTGACGTCGTCCTTGAACCGGCGCAACGACTCGATGGTGAGGTTGTCGGCCACCACCGTGCCGTCCCGGATGAGCCGGGCCTTGCTGTTCCGGGTGATCACACCGCTGCGCACCACGCAACCGGCGACGTTGCCGATCTTCGGCACCCGGAAGATCTCCCGGATCTCGGCGGTACCGGTGACGACCTCCTCGTACTCGGGCTTGAGCAAGCCCTTGAGGGCGGCCTCGATCTCCTCGATCGCCTGGTAGATGACCGAGTAGTACCGGATGTCGACGCCCTCGCGCTCGGCCAGCTCGCGGGCCCGGACCTCCGGGCGCACGTTGAAGCCGATGATGACCGCGTTGTCGTCGGCCATCGCCAGGTTGACGTCGTACTCCGTGATCGCGCCGACCCCGCGGTGCAGGACGCGGAGCTTGGCCTCCTCGCCCACATCGATCTTGAGGAGGGCGTCCTCGAGGGCCTCGACCGAACCGGAGACGTCGCCCTTGATGATGAGCTTGAGCTCGCTGACCTTGCCCTTCTCGAGGTCCTTGAACATCTCCTCGAGGGTGCGGCGGCGCCCGGACTTCGCCATCTCGGCCGACCGCTGCCGCGCCGCACGCTGCTGGGCGATCTGGCGGGCCACGCGGTCGTCGGGGACGACGATGAAGTTGTCACCGGCCCGCGGGACGGAGGTGAGACCGAGCACCTGGACCGGGCAGGACGGCGGCGCCTCCTTCAGCGCCTTGCCGTTGTCGTCGAGCATCGCCCGGACCCGGCCGAAGGCCTCACCGCACACGATCGAGTCACCGACCCGCAGCGTCCCGCGCTGCACCAGCACGGTCGCCACCGGGCCGCGGCCCTTGTCGAGGTGCGCCTCGATCGCCACGCCCTGAGCGGGCATGTCCGGATTGGCCCGCAGGTCGAGCTCGGCGTCCGCGGTGAGGAGGATGGCCTCGAGCAGGTTGTCGATGCCGATGCCCTCCTTGGCGGAGATGTCCACGAAGAGCGTGGAACCGCCGTACTCCTCGGCCACGAGGTCGTACTCGGTGAGCTGCGACCGGACCTTGATCGGGTCGGCGCCCTCCTTGTCGATCTTGTTGACCGCGACCACGACCGGCACGTCGGCCGCCCGGGCGTGGTTGAGCGCCTCGATCGTCTGCGGCTTCACGCCGTCGTCGGCCGCCACCACCAGCACGGCGATGTCGGTCACCTGGGCACCGCGGGCCCGCATGGCGGTGAACGCCTCGTGACCCGGGGTGTCGATGAAGGTGATCTTCCGCTCCTCGCCGTCGAGCGTGGTGGTCACCTGGTAGGCGCCGATGTGCTGGGTGATGCCACCGGCCTCCCGCGCGGCGACGTTCGTGTTCCGGATCGTGTCGAGGAGCTTGGTCTTACCGTGGTCGACGTGACCCATGACGGTCACGACCGGCGGCCGCGGCACGAGGTCCGCCTCGTCGCCCTGGTCCTCGCCGAACTCGATGTTGAAGGACTCGAGGAGCTCGCGGTCCTCCTCCTCCGGGCTGACGATCTGCACGTCGTAATCGAGCTCGGCACCGAGGAGCTGCAGGGTCTCCTCGCTGACCGACTGGGTCGCGGTGACCATCTCGCCGAGGTGCAGGAGGATCTGCACGAGCGACGCGGGGTTCGCGCCGATCCGGTCGGCGAAGTCGGTGAGGGTCGCCCCGCGCGGCAGGCGGATGGTCTGCCCGTTACCGCGGGGGACCTGCACACCGCCGATGGTCGGGGCCTGCAGGTTGTCGAACTCCTGGCGCCGCTGGCGCTTCGACTTGCGGCCACGCGCCGGGCGGCCGCTGGGACGGCCGAAGGCGCCACCGGACCCGCCACGGCCACGGCCGCCACCACCCGGACGGCCGCCGAACCCGCCGCCACCGGGGCGACCGGCGCCGCCACCCGCACGGGAGACGCCGAAGCCCGCGCCGGCACGGCCGCCACCGGCCGGACGGCCGCCGCCCCCACCGGGACGCCCGGCGCCGGGCCGGGCACCGGGAGCGGCCGGACGGCCCTGCGGCATCATCATCGGGCTCGGGCGCGGCGCACCGGGACGCGGCACCGGGCCGCCCGGGCCACCGCGCGCGGACGGCGGACGCGGAATCGGCGTGTCCTTGCCGGGCTGCCGCGGCTGGGCACCGGCGGCCGGGCCACCGGCGGGCCGGGGGCGCTGCCCCATCCCCGTCGTGGACGTGAACGGGTTGTTCCCCGGGCGCGGGCCACGCGGGCCGGGCTTCGGAATGGGAGGACGTGGAACGGCGCCGGCGGCACCGGGCGGGGGCGCCGGCACCGGAGGACGCGGAATGGGCCCCGGCCGCGGACCCGGCTTCGGAATCGACGCGGGGGTCGGCCGCGGACCGGCCGCCGGGGGCTGGGGACGTGGAGCCTCGGGAACCGCCCCGCCAGGCCGTGCCGCCGGCTGAGCCGCGGACGGCGGGGGCGTGGGAACCGGACGCGCGCCCGGTGGCGGCGCCGGCTTCGGGGCCGGCTTCGCCGCCGCGCCTGCGGTGCCCGCCGGCTTGGCCTGGGCCTGGGCCTGCGCCTGGGCGGCCGCGCTCCCGGCCGCCTGCTGCGCGGGCTTGGGCTGCGCCTCCTTGGCCTGTTCCTTCGCGCCGCTCTTGGCGGCGGCTTCGTTCTTGAAAGCCTCAGTCAACTTACGGACGACCGGCGCCTCGACCGTCGAGGACGCCGACCTGACGAACTCGCCCATCTCGTTGAGCTTGGCCATGACGACCTTGCTCTCGACACCGAATTCCTTGGCGAGCTCGTATACCCGGACCTTCGCCACTGCACTCCCTAACTCGGTCCGGGAGCCTGCAGGGCCGCCGGACCGTCGCTACCTGAACGTACTCATCGCCGCGTGCTCATCAGGCGCTCATCTCAATCTGATCTCCGCCCGTCAACTCGGCGTCTTGCGGATGGTCATGCGCCCCACACGCTCAGGAGGTTTCCCCCGAGCCGGTGCGCTTCGATCTCGGAACCGAGATCTGCGGTCGAAGTGGTAACCGTTCACCCGGACCTACCCGACATCAAGCCCCTCAAGGTAGACCCGCAGAGCGCCCAGTTCAAGCGGCCCTTCGACGCGGAACGCGCGAGGGAACGCCTTCCGGCGCTCGGCGAGCTCCAGACAGCGCAAGGACGGGTGCAACGACGCACCGCGCCCCGGAAGCCGTCCTCGTGGATCGGGGACGACCGCCCCCTCAACCACGACCGTACGGAGCAACTCGGACTTTACCGTGCGAACTCGGCATCCTACACAAGTTCGCAGCGGGGCCGTCCGGCCACTCCGTTCCAGCTTACCTTGCCGAGACATCAGCAGGATCTGCCGGTGCCTCCTGAGTATCCGGCCGGATGTCGATCCGCCATCCGGTCAGACGCGCAGCGAGACGGGCGTTCTGTCCCTCCTTCCCGATCGCCAGCGAGAGCTGGTAATCGGGAACGGTGACACGCGCGACCCGATTCTCGCGGTCTACCACCTCGACTCGTGAAACGCGCGCCGGCGAGAGGGCATTCCCTACGAATTCGGCCGGATCCTCCGACCAATCGATGATATCGATCTTCTCGCCGTGCAGCTCCGCCATCACGTTCCGCACCCGGGAGCCCATCGGGCCGATGCACGCCCCCTTGGCGTTCACCCCCGGCCGGCGCGACCGCACCGCGATCTTCGTACGGTGCCCGGCCTCGCGGGCGATGGCGGCGATCTCCACCGTGCCGTCGGCGATCTCCGGCACCTCCAGCGCGAACAGCTTCTTCACCAGGTTCGGGTGGGTCCGCGACAGGGTCACGGAGGGACCCTTCGGCCCCTTCTTCACCTGCACGACGTAGCAGCGGATCCGGTCGCCGTGCCGGTACTCCTCCCCGGGGACCTGCTCGTTGGGCGGGAGGATCGCCTCGATCTTGCCGAGGTCGACGTGCACCCACCCGCGAGTCCCTGCCCTGCTGGATCACGCCGGAGACCAGCTCGCCCTCCCGGCTGGCGAACTCGCCGAAGTTGATCTCATCCTCGGCGTCCCGGAGCTGCTGCAGGATGACCTGCTTGGCCGTCGTGGCCGCGATCCGGCTGAAGTTGCTCGGAGTGTCGTCGTACTCCCTGATCACCTCGCCGTTCTCGTCGAGCTCGGCCGCCCAGATGGTCACGTGACCCGTCTCGCGGTCGAGCTCGGCGCGGGCCTTCGGCGCGGCCCCCTCGGTGCGGTGATAGGCGATCAGAAGGGCGTCCTCGATCGCCTTGACGACGAGGTCGAACGAGATGTCCTTCTCCCGCTCCAGGCTGCGTAGGACGCTCATGTCAATGTCCACAAGGCCTCCCCCTTAGCCCTCGTCGCCGATCGCAAGGGCGTCCTTGCCATTTCCACCACGGGCCGTGCCGGCGTCGCGAGGCCGGCCGAACTCGAGCTGCACCCGCCCCTTCACCAGGTCGGCCAGCGGGATGCGGCGCGTCCCGTCCAGCTCGACCTCGGTCTCGGTCACGTCGGTGATCCGGCCCTCGACCGTGCCGCCGTCCCGCAGCACCGCCTTCACCAGCAGGCCCCGCGCGCGCCGCCAGTGGCGCTGCTCGGTGAGCGGCCGGTCCACCCCGGGGGAGGTGACCTCCAGCACGTACGGAGCGTTACCGAGGACGTCCACCTCATCGAGCCGATCGGAGACGGAGCGGCTGACGTCCGCGATCTCGTCCACGGTCACGCCGCCGTCCCGATCCACCACCACGCGCACGATCCGGCGCCGCCCCGCCGAGGTGATCGTCACGTCTTCCAGGTCGAGCCCCTTGGCCTCGACCACCGGGCCGAGAAGCTCCACCAGCCGGCCCCGCCGAGCGTCGCTGCCCATTCCGCCCTCCTTTTCACTGGTGTGCCCCGCCCGATGTGCCAACAGCCTATCGATACTGCGGCATGGACAAGGCGCCGCACGCGAGCGGGTGACCCACGCCGTGGCGCGGCGGTGGATCAGCGCCCGCGGACCTCTACGATTCTGTGCCGTGGAGCAGTTCGACCGGCCGCGGGTGACCAGGCGCGCGCTGCTGGGCGCCGCGGCGGCCGGGCTGGCGCTCGGCGGCTGCTCGCGGGAGGAGCCCCCGGCCCCGGGGCCGCCGGACCCGCAGACCGTGCTGCTCCGCTCGCTCATCGAGGACAAGACGCGGCTCATCGCGCTCTACCGGCAGACGGCCGCCGCGCACACCGGGCTCGCCCCCGCGCTCGAGCCGTTCGTGCAGCGGCACACCGCGCACCTCGACGCGCTGCGGCGGCTGCTGCCCGAGGACGCCGCCTCCCCATCGGCCCCGGCCTCGCCGGCACCGTCTCCCTCGGCGACCGCGAGCCCGGACGCGTCCCTCAGCGGGCTCCGCGCCGCCGAGCGGCGGGCGGCCGCCGGGCGGCCGACGCAGATGGCGTCCGCCTCGCCGGCGCTCGCCCAGCTCCTGGCGAGCATCGGCGCGTGTGAGGCCGTCCACGTGGTCGCCCTGGGAAGGCTGCATGACTGAGGTGCCCGCCGCTCGCACGACGCCCTCGCCCGCACCGCCGGCCCCGGCCGCCGCGCTCGCCAAGGCGCTCGCCGCGGAGCACGCCGCCGTGTACGCCTACGGAGTGGTCGGGGCGCGGACGGACGGCAGGCTGCGGGCCCGCGCGCGGGCGGGCTTCGACGCCCACCGGGCCCGCCGCGACCAGCTCCGCTCGCTCATCGTCCGGATGGGCGGCTCTCCCGCCGAGCCCAGCCCGGCCTACCGGCTGCCGTTCCCGGTGGAGAGCGCGAAGGACGCGGCCCGCCTCGCCGCGCACGTGGAGGAGGGCCTGATCACCGCATACCTGGAGCTCGCCGCCGTGAACGACCCGTCGCTCCGGCGGCTCGCCGCGCTCGCCGCCCAGGAGTGCGCCACCCGCGCCTACGGCTGGCGGCCGGAGACCCTCCAGGCGTTCCCCGGGATGCCCGGCCAGGCCGGGACCACGCCGGGGTCTCCCGGGCCGGCGGAGCCGTCCGCCACGCCCACGGCCACCCCGGCGGGCGGCACGCCGCGCGGGTGACGGGAGGCTAGCCGCGGCAGGCGGCGACGATCCGGTCGGCGGCCTCGCCGAGCGGGATCTCCTCCCGTGCCCCGCTCGCCCGGTCGCGCAGCTCCAGCACGCCGTTGGCGAGCCCACGGCCGACGATCACGATGGTCGGCATGCCGAGCAGCTCGGCGTCCTTGAACTTCACCCCGGGCGAGACACCGGGCCGGTCGTCGACCAGCACGCGCAGGCCGCGCGACTCGAGCGTCTCGGCGAGCTCGACCGCGACCTCGATCTGGTTCTCCTTGCCGGTGCCGACGATGTGCACGTCCGCCGGGGCGACCTCGCGCGGCCACACCAGGCCGAGCTCGTCGTGCCTCTGCTCGGCGATGACCGCGACCAGGCGGGAGACGCCGATGCCGTACGAGCCCATGGTGATCCGGATCGGCTTGCCGTCCGGGCCGAGCGCGTCGAGCCCCGCGGCGTCGGAGTACTTGCGGCCGAGCTGGAAGATGTGCCCGATCTCGATGCCGCGGTCGATGGAGAGCGGGCCGCCGCAGCGGGGGCAGGCGTCCCCCGGCTTGATCTCCGCCGCCTCGATCGTTCCGTCCGGCTGGAAGTCCCGGCCGGCGACCACGTGGGCGGCGTGCTTGCCCGGCTGGTTCGCCCCGGTCACCCACGCCGACCCCGGCACGATCCGCGGGTCGACGAGGTAGGTGATGCCGAGCGACTTGAGGATCTGCGGCCCGATGTACCCGCGCACCAGCGCCGGGTGCGCGGCGAAGTCCTCCGCCGTGAAGATCTCCGGCACCCCGGGGGCGAGCGCCGCCTCCAGGCGCTTCATGTCGACCTCGCGGTCGCCGGGCACGCCGATCACGACGACCTTGACCTCGTCCGAGCCCGGCGTGCGCACCTTGACCACGACGTTCTTCAGCGTGTCGGCCGCGGTGATGCCGAGCCCGTAGTGCTCGTTGACGTAGCTGACGAGCGTCTCGATCGTCGGGGTGTCCGGCGTGTCGAGGACCTGCATCGGCGGGTGCTCGGCGGTCACCGCCGGCGGCGCCGGGGTGACCACCGCCTCGGCGTTGGCGGCGTAGCCGCAGCCGTGGCAGGCGACGAACGTGTCCTCCCCGTTCGGGCAGGGCGCGAGGAACTCTTCGGAGGCCGAGCCGCCCATCGCACCCGAGACCGCGAAGCAGATCTGGTAGTCGAGGCCGAGCCGGTCGAAGATCCGGATGTAGGTCTCCCGGTGCGCCTCGTAGGAGCGCTTGAGCCCGTCGTCGTCGAGGTCGAAGGAGTAGGAGTCCTTCATGACGAACTCGCGGGCCCGCAGCAGGCCGGCCCGGGGCCGCGCCTCATCCCGGTACTTCGTCTGGATCTGGTAGAGCGTGACCGGGAAGTCCTTGTACGAGGAGAGCTCCCCCTTGACCATGTCGGTGAACATCTCCTCGTGGGTGGGCCCGAGGAGGTAGTCGGCGCCCTTGCGGTCCTTCAGCCGGAACAGGGTGTCGCCGTACTCGGTCCACCGGCCGGTCGCCTCGTAGTACTCGCGGGGCAGCAGGGCCGGGAACAGCACCTCCTGGGCGCCCATCCGGTCCATCTCCTCGCGCACGACCCGCGCGATGTTCTCCAGCACGATCTTGCCGAGCGGCAGCCAGGAGTAGACGCCGGGCGCGACCCGGCGGATGTACCCGGCGCGCACGAGCAGCTTGTGACTCGGCAGTTCCGCGTCCGCCGGATCCTCACGCAGTGTGCGCAGGAACAGCGTCGACATGCGCAGCAGCACGGCTACTCCTTGCTCGTGACGGGTCTCGCGCGATATCTCCTCGGAGACGCCGTGGGAGACGGGTGACGGAAGAACGTGTCCCCTAAGATTATCGGCTTCCGGCGGGCCGCGGCCCCGTGGCCGCGGGCCG
>JGI12298J13902_1000558_pt1 | contig 9360 bp, 10 predicted proteins | sample Passage260A_FD_13902 | JGI IMG/M metagenome (IMG submission 13902)
AGCCTCAATGATGCGGCTCGCGTAACGTTGCAACTCCACTATTCAGCTGGGGCCACCAAGTCCGCCAACTCGCCGAGCCGGTCGAGTCGAATGTCGGGCACGACGCCGCGCTCCGGCAGATCGGGACTCGCGCGGTATGCGGCGAACGCGACGCCCGCGCCGGCAGCCGCGGCGCCGTCGATCCACGAGTCCCCCACGGCAAGCCATTGCGAAGGCGGCACATGGGGAAACCGCGCAAGCACGGCGCGGACGCCTTCGGGAGACGGTTTCAGCCGCGGCACCGATTCGCGGCCCGCCACCAGGTCGAAATAATGCCGGATGCCGGTCTTGCCGAGCGCTTGCTCGGCGGCGGCCTCGGCGTTGTTCGTCAGCACCGCGAGCAGCAGGCCGCGTCCGCGAAGCCGCTCCAGCGTCTCCCGCGCGCCCGGCTCCAGCTCGGCGCCGCGCATGCCCTCCGCTTCATGCCGGGCGCAGATCGCCCAGACCTGATCCAGCGCGCCGCCGGCGAGCCCGCGCTCCGTCGCGGCTTGAATGAGCGAAGCCGTCGTACCGCCTTCCGCCTCGTCCTCCGCAAGGTACCCTTCGCGGACGAGCCAGGCGCCGACTTCTCCGCGCATCGCCGCATAGTCGATCCGGGACGCGAGCAGCGTGTTGTCCATGTCGAACAGAATCGCCCGGACACGCAGCCGCGCCTTCGGCATCAGGCCTTCTCCAGGACGTACAGCCGCGACGTCTCCTCCCAGATTTCGCCCGGCGCGAGGCTGAACAGGCCGATCTCTTCAGCCGGAAGATCGGTGTTCGGCGCGTTCACGAGGTTGACCTGCGGCTCCGGACAGAAGAACCCTTCGCGGGCGCCGTTGTTCCAGATCATCCACTGTTTCCAGGACGTGCCGACATCGTACACCAGCGTCGTGCCGATCCGCGTGTCGGTCAGTTCCATCCGGTTGCGGCCGTTTTGCGGCGCCGCCGTATAGTGATTGTCCATCGACGCGAAGAACGGATAGACGCCGTCATGCTTCATCGCTTCTTCCTCCGGCGTGAGCGGCTGGTGCCGTCCGGTCGGCAGCATCCGTTCGCTGAGTTCCCACCGGCTGCCGATGGTCAGCTTCAGCTTATAGTCGCGCGCCGTGCTGCCCGGCGCGAACGGCGCATTGACCGTCGTATGGAAGGCGAGCAGCACCGGCATGTCGGCATCGCCCTCGTTCACCAGCGTCAACTGCTGCGCAAGCCCATGGGCGCTGAGCCCGTAGCGCAGCCGCAGCGAGAACTTGAACGGCAGATATTCGAACAGCTTGTGCCCCTTGTCCACCGTCAGCTTCACTTCCGCGAAAGCTTCTTCGTCATCCGCGCCGAAGCGGACAAGCTCCCACGCCGAAGTGTTCGCGTAGCCGTGCAGATGGTTGCCCGTCGATTCCTCGTTCACCGGCAATTGATAGACGACGCCGCGCCATTTGAGCTTGCCGTCTTCGTACCGGTTCGGCGGAATCAGCACCGGAATGCCGTGAATCAACGGGTTCGCCTTGAATGCGTCCATCTCCTCCGGTCCGGGCTCGCGCAAATAGCGATGCCCCCGCTCCGTGTCGCGGAACGCGATCAGATTGCCGCCGATTTCCGGCAGCAGCGCCGCCTCGCAGGCTCCGGCGCGCAGCCATACCGCACGTTCGCCGTGAAAGTCGCCTTCCCTGGCCGAAATACCGCTCATTTCCCATCTCTCCTCTTTCGGGCCGGCCGATTACCCCCGGTAAGCGGCCAGCGCCTGATTCAGTCCCCGCGTCTGCGTGTAAATTTCCCGGTAAATGTCGAACAACCCGCGATAGGTCTCGACCGCTTCCGGATTCGGATCATAAGACGCGGCATGCTTCACGAATTTCGCCGCGCACGCGTCCAGGCTGTCGAACCAGCCGCAGCCGTATGCCGCCAGCATCGCCGCGCCGAGTCCGGGGCCTTGCTCGTTCTCCAGCGCAACGACCGTCGCGCCGAAGATGTCCGCCTGCATCTGCAGCCAGACCGGGTTCTGCGCGCCGCCGCCGATCGAGATGACGCGGCCCGCCGGCTTGCCCGCCTCACGGAAAATGGCCATCGATTCGTTCAACGAGAACGTGATGCCTTCCATGACGGCCCGGGCGAAATGATCCCGCGTATGCGAACCGTCCGCGCCGATGAAGCTCGCCCGGATGACGGCGTCCGCATGCGGCGTCCGCTCGCCGACCAGGTAGGGCGTGAACAGCAGGCCGCCGGAACCCGGCTTGATATCGCCGACACCGCGGAGGAAATCGGCGAACGATTCATTCGGCGCGAACGTCTGCTTGAACCAGCTCAGCGAATAGCCGGCCGCCAGGGTCACGCCCATCGCGTAGAAGCTGTCGGCTTTGCCGTGGTTGAAGAAATGCACCTTGCCCGCATAGTCGGTGTCCCGGTTCTGTTCATAGGTCAGGATGACACCTGACGTACCGATGCTGCACATCGTCAGCCCTTCGGACAGAATGCCGGCGCCGATGGCGCCGCAGGCGTTGTCCGCGCCGCCGGCGAACACTTTCGTGCCGGCAGCAAGGCCGGTCTGATCCGCGACCTCCGGCAGCACGCCGCCGACATGATCGTGCGATTCGACAAGCGGCGGGCAGAACGATGCGGGCAGATCGAATGCGGCAAGAATTTCGGTGCTCCACTTTTTGCCCGCCACATCCAGCAGCAGCGTGCCGGCCGCATCGGAATAATCCATATGAATTTCGCCCGTAAGCCGATAGCGGACATAATCTTTCGGCAGCAGGAACCGTTTCGCCTTCGCGAACACGTCCGGCTCATGCCGCTTCACCCACAAAATTTTCGGCAGCGTAAACCCTTCAAGCGCCGGATTGCGCGCGATGCCGAGCAGATCGGGTCCCAGCACCCGCTCGATCTCGCGGCATTCGGCCGTCGTCCGCGTATCATTCCACAGAATCGCGTTCCGGACCGGCCGATTCGCTTCGTCGAGCAGCACCAGGCCGTGCATCTGGCCGGAAAAGCTGATGCCTTCGACTTCATCCGGATGCACGCCGGATGTTGAGATTAATTCGCGAAGCGCGCCGATCGTTCCTTCCACCCAGTCTTCCGGCCGCTGCTCGCTCCATCCGGTATGCTCATGGAACAGCGGATAGTTTCGCGACGCTTCCGCCCGCACTTTGCCGTCCCGATCAACCAAAAGCGCTTTCACCGCGCTCGTCCCGAGATCGATCCCGATCACACAGCTCATGTCCTCTTTCCTCCCCGAAGGAGCCCGTTCGCTCCCGTGAATTCCTTATCTGCCCGAACAGGGACGAACAGCCGGCCCTTTGCGGCCGGCTGCGTCCGATAGCCAGACAAACTCATTATACGCTGTAAATGATTTCGTTGAGTACCAGCTTGATTCGTTCCTGACGGCCCGAGCGGTTCACGATCGGCTTATTCTGAAGCGCGTAAGCTTCGAGGCTCTTCAGCGTCGCCTTGCCTTCGACGATCTCCTTGCCGATGCCTTCGCGGAACGAAGCGTAGCGTTCTTCGATGACGCTGTCCAGAACGCGTTCTTCGATGATCTTGGCCGCCGCCTTCAGACCCCATGCGAACGTGTCGACGCCCGCGATGTGCGCGAGGAACAGATCCTCCGGCTCGAACGAACCGCGGCGCACTTTCGCGTCGAAGTTGATGCCGCCGGTCTTGAAGCCGCCTGCTTTCAGGATTTCGTACATCGTCAGCGTCACGCTGTACAGATCGGTCGGGAATTCGTCGGTATCCCAGCCGAGCAGCAGGTCGCCCTGGTTCGCATCGATCGAACCGAGCATGTCGTTGATCGCCGCGACGCGGAGTTCATGCTCGAACGTATGGCCGGCGAGCGTCGCATGGTTCGCCTCAAGGTTCAGTTTGAAGTGATCTTTCAGGCCGTACTTCTGCAGGAAGGCGATTGTCGTCGCCGCATCGAAGTCGTACTGATGCTTCGTCGGCTCCTTCGGTTTCGGCTCGATCAGGAACTGCGCGTTGAAGCCGATCTCCTTCGCATATTCGATGGCCATATGATAGAAGCGCGCCAGGTTGTCCAGCTCGAGCGCCATGTCGGTGTTCAGCAGCGTCTCGTAGCCTTCGCGGCCGCCCCAGAACACGTAGTTCTCCGCCCCGAGCTCCTTGCCGACTTCAAGCATCTTCTTCACTTGCGCGGCTGCATGCGCGTAGACATCGGCATTGCAGGTCGTCGCCGCGCCGAACACGTAGCGCGGATTCGTGAACATGTTCGCCGTGTTCCAGAGCAGCTTCTTGCCCGTCGACTTCTGGAATTCCTTCAGCATGGCGACAATGGTGTCGAGGTTCTTGTGTGTCTCCTGCAGCGTGTCGCCTTCCGGCGCGATGTCGACGTCATGGAAGCAGTAGTAGTCGATGCCCGTTTTCTCCAGGAATTCGAAGTTCGCTTCGACGCGCGCCTTCGCCCGGTCCATGCCGTCGTACTTGTCCCAGCTCCGGATCGCCGTGCCGACGCCGAACGGATCCGCGCCGGTGCCCGTGAACGTGTGCCAGTACGCGACGGCGAAGCGGAGATGCTCCGCCATCGTCTTGCCGAGCACCTTCTCCTGCGGGTTGTAATGTTTGTACGCGAAGGGGTTGTCCGAGCCTTTGCCCTCGAACTGGATCTTGCCGACGTTCTCGAAATAAGCCATTGCCGACTGACGCCTCCTTGAATTGGTAATCGATGCAAATAAGTGCGGTTGTAAACGCTTCGATTATTATTATAGCTCCCCCGACTTTGTTTGTCTATTAAACAAACTAAGAATTTTATAAAAAGATTTGTGTTGCCATGCGCCGCTGCCATCCCCGGCCCGGCCGGCAAATATGCCAAAAATATGGATTTGTGACACGTCTCACAAAGTTGATCTTCCCCTTCTCCTATAATCAAAGCGCAAACCAAACTTCTGTTCGGGAGGAATGCACAATGGGACAATTTGCCGCGACGGTCAACGCCACGGAATATCCGCCGCATCTGAAGCACAAGGTCATCTTTGAAACGTTCGGCAAGCTGGCGCCGTCCGAAGCGATGCTGCTGATCAACAACCATGATCCCGTGCCGCTCCGCTTCCAGTTCGGAACCGCCGCAGCCGATGGTCCGCACGCTGAACGCGCTCGTCCGGTGCCGCCCGGGCGATGAAGTCGTCATTCACAATGACCGGGTGCCCGTGTTTCTCCTCGAAGAGTTGAACCGTCTCGGCTATCCGTACGAGATCGAGGAGCAGCCGGACGGATCGGCGATCGTGAAAATCCGGAAAACGTAAGGAGGCAACCGCCGTGTCCCGTCTCCCCTTCCTGTTCATCGTCTCGGGGATGGCCGGTTTCGTGCTCTTCCACGCTGCGTCCTTGCTGTCGCTCTTCGGCTGGCTCGGAGACGGCGTGCGCGGACCTGCCGGGTGGTTCCACGCCCATCTGTTCGTGCTCGGCTGGGCGACCATGCTGGCCATGGGCGCGGTCTATCAGTTGATCAGCGTCATTCTGCAATCGAATATTTACAGCGAACGGCTCGGCTATGTCCAGTACGCGATGTTCACCATCGGCCTCGCCGGATTGCTGTACGGCTTCATTCGCGGGGAAATTTACTGGATTGCGGCCTTCGCCACAACCGGCTTCGCCGGCATTCTGCTGTTCGCGTGGAACATGGCGGTCACATTGTTCCGCGCCTCCCGGTGGGATGCGATCACGATCAGCGCGGCGGCGGCGGTGGTTTATCTCGTGCTGACGGGACTGACCGGGATGGCGATGGGCGTCAACTTCGCGACCGGTCTGTGGGACGACATGCACAACCGTCTGTTCGGCGCCCACATCTGGCTGGGCACCGTCGGCTGGTTCGGGCTGCTCATCACCGGGTTCAGCTACAAGCTGCTGCCAATGTTTTACCTGTCGCATCATTATCCGACGGGGCTGCAGAAGGTCGTGCCGGTCCTGTGGAACGCCGGCACGATCGCCGGAGCGGCTTCCTTCCTGCTGGACGGGAGCAGCTGGTCCTTGCTGTCCGCGCTTCTGCTGGTCGCGGCCGCCGTCGTCGTCTACAATGCGCACATCGTCCAGATTCAGAAGCACCGCTTCAAACGCAGTCCGGGATCGGGCATTCAGTGGTCCGTGTATGGCAACTACACGCTCGGCGCCGCGGTCATCGCCATGCTGGCCTATGCGCTGTGGAAACCGCAGGTGCTGTACCAGACGAAATCCGTCACGCTGGCGGTCTGGGTGTATCTGACCGGCTGGGTGTCGTTTACGATTCTGTGCTACCTGACGAAGATCGTTCCGTTCCTGTGGTGGACCTGGAAATACGGCAGCCAGGCGGGCAAACCCGGCACCCCGGTCATGTCCGATCTCTTGAGCGACAAGAAAGTAAGCGCCGGACTGGCGGCCGTGGCCGTTTCCGGTCTGCTGCCGCTCGCGGGACTGCTTTCGGATTCCCATCCGATCGTCGCTGCCGGCGGCGCGGCGCATTCCATTTTTTCCATCGCATACATGCTGTTGATCGGCCGTGTCTTCTCCCGTTAAGGATACCAACAAAGGAGGTTGGACGGAATGGAACTTCGCGAAGAAGAGGTGCGGGAAATTTTGCGGCAGGTTTATGACCCCGAGCTGGGCATCAACATCGTCGATCTCGGCCTCGTCTACGAAATCCGCGTGGAACCCGAAAGGCTCTATATCCGGATGACGCTCACGACACCCGGCTGTCCGATGCACGACACGATCGCCGGCGGAGTCAGGAGGGCGCTCATGTTCCATGCGGGGAATCGCGAAATTGAAGTCGACGTCGTCTGGGAGCCGAGATGGTCGCCGGACTTCATGTCGCGGGAGGCGAAAGAACAGCTCGGCATCATTTGAAAAAACAAGGCGCAAAGGCGCAGGCGAAAAGGCTCCGCCGTCCGTTTCTTCGGAGGCGAAGCCTTTTTATTGTCTCCGATTCAGCGATACACCCGCGTGACATGACCGCCGCACCCGCACTCATCGATATATCGGATTTCCCGAACCGCAAGATCCGCATCCTTCACCATCGCGGACAGCCGGGGAATGAGCCATTCTCTCGGATCACCCAGCGCGCCGGGCGTGACCAGATTGACGTAATGACCCGCTTTCGTCCGTCGAATGGCGTCCATGCTTTCCGCCAGCACTTCTTCGGGATGCTCCTCGTAACAGGCATCCTCGAGATTGACGGACCAGTCCCCGTCCTTGAGCAGCGCGAGTTGCTTTTTCAATCCGTTCCCCTCGCCTTCCATTCTCATGTTTCTGAAAAAATTGTACCGCCGTCTGCCGGGCAATATTGTGAAGCCTGTCACAAAAAAACCGAAGTTCCATACCGCCAGCCATAAACCATTTAATTGGAAATATTAAATTTTTCTGCTTGACATTTCCATTCTACATGTTGTAGTTTTAAATCTACCTACATATTGTAGTCCTAAGAAGGTTCAAAATCGCAAGATATGTGTACGTGCGTGCGATTGGCATCGTACTTTGCGGTGAAGCAATGAGAAGATGGTCGACGCTGTTGCTTGTTGTTGTGTTGAGCGTTTGCAATTCATGTGAACAACAGGAGGGCGGACATGTGGATCCGGATATATGAAGAACTGCTCGTGATGTCAATCGTCGCGGGAGGATTGTACCTCGTATTTAAAGGGCTGGGCAGATGGACAAGAAAACTTCTGACCGCCAGGTGGAATTACGGAATCATTTTGATGGTTTATTCCTTTTTCATCGTTCCCTATCATCGCCTTGTACCTTCAGTTGAACTGGTACGAGCAGCGGGAAGCAACGAGACCGGGGAAGGCGAAGTGACGCCGACGGTGGAAGAATTCCGGTCCGGCATCGACCCGTTTGCCGAACAGTTCCTTCATACCGATTTCTGGCAGCTGAACCTTCCCAAAGATGCCCTGTTTCCGTGGCATGACATCCTGCCCTGGCTGTGCATGGCGGGAACTCTTGTCTTTACAGGTTCAGTCATTGTCCAGTATTGCAAACTGCATTTGCGCATCATGCGCACCTGCCGGCCGGCCGGCCAGGCTGAAATGCTCAATGCGTTGGAAATATGCAAACGGCAACTGGGCATCAAACGCAAAATCGCCGTGTACCTGTCGCCGCACATGACGACCCCTTTCCTCTACGGATGGGTGAGGCCTCGCATTGTATTGCCGGACATGCCATTTACCGCAAACGATTATCATTATGTTTTTCTTCATGAATTGATGCACTACAAGCGGCGCGACCCTTGGGTCAAACTCTTGCTGCTGCTCATTAATGCCATCCATTGGTTTAATCCGTTTACATACATGGCACGCCGGGATGCAGACCGGTTCTGCGAGTTTTCCTGCGACGAAAAGGTGGTGAAACCAATGGATATGCAAGAAAGGAGGCGATATTGTGAGTTAATTCTGCGTGTGCTGTGGCAGACGGTGGATCGGAAGGACGGGTTGTACCCCGCATTCGGCGGAAGTAAAAGTGAACTGGAAAGGAGAATGACCATGATTCTCGACATGGAAGCGTCAAAAAAGAAAAAATGGGTTCGGGCGTTGGCGCTCGGAACGACTTTGACCATGGCATTGTTCGGTACATCAATTGCTTACGCTTCCGTTTCGTCCAATGATCAGCTTTTCAACAAGCTTCCGGCTGCTGATGGGCCTGAACTGGACGCACCTGTTACTGTCGTAAATTCCGACTTGGTCCCGACACTTCGAAGCCATTCAACTGTCAATGGCTTGGGAAGCAGCGACGCCATTTCAATACTTGAAAGTTCCGAAACTCAATTTTTGGCTGCAACTCCTCATAACGGCCTGCATTCCCCCAATCCGGCTGTTTCCGAATCCAATGCCGCATCCGCAGCACAACTTAGCGATGTGGAGCCGCTGGCTACCGGAAATTTGAGCCCGGGCAAGGCTTACACTTTTGATAAGCAAAAGATCGGCAAAGGATCAATTGTAACCATTTAATGCGTCCTGGACCCCGACCGATGCTGACTTGCAAGTCGGCCTTCTGTCCCATGCAAGCAATACTGTCTATTATGTAAAGCTGTCCGGAGGCGAGGGTTCGGCTCCCCTGCAAGTCAATACGACCGGAGAATACTCGATTTACGCAGGAACCCCCTCGGATTCAACGATTAAGTTTGATGTATCTTATATTATCAATTGATTAGCTGAATCGAATCCATCAAGGGCTCCTGTTCTTCGGCTGGACGGTCATTTACCAACAACGCGCCAGCCCAAGAAAGGGGCCCTTTTCTTGGTTGCATACGCCCTGACATTCAGAATTAAACATGAAATCGGAATGTGGATAACTCAAGACTGTGGATAACTCGTCATTGTCTCTGGAATCCCCGTTTCGATGCAGGTTTTGGGACGGGACTTCGAATCT
>JGI12298J13902_1000562_pt1 | contig 9329 bp, 7 predicted proteins | sample Passage260A_FD_13902 | JGI IMG/M metagenome (IMG submission 13902)
CCTGCTGCGCAAGGGCGAAGCGGAGAGCGTCATGGAGACGTTCGCCGGCAAGTTCGACATGAAGGTCGTGAAGATCGACGCGAGCCGCCGATTCCTGGACAAGCTGAAGGGCGTCGAAGACCCCGAGCAGAAGCGCAAAATCATCGGCAACGAGTTCATCTACGTGTTCCAGGAGGAATCCGCGAAGTTTGACGACTTCGAGTTCCTCGCCCAGGGCACGCTCTATACCGACATCATCGAAAGCGGCACCGCCACGGCGCAGACGATCAAGTCGCACCACAACGTCGGCGGTCTGCCGGAGAACATGCAATTCAAGCTCGTCGAGCCGCTCAAGACGCTGTTCAAGGATGAAGTGCGCAAAGTCGGCGAAGCGCTCGGTCTTCCCGAGGAGATCGTGTGGCGCCAGCCGTTCCCGGGTCCGGGACTCGCGATCCGCGTCCTCGGCGAAGTGACGGAGGAGAAGCTGCGCATCGTGCGCGAGTCCGATGCGATCTTGCGCGAGGAGATCGCGAATGCCGGGCTGCACCGTGAGATCTGGCAATACTTCACCGCGCTGCCGAACATGAAGAGCGTCGGCGTCATGGGCGACGCCCGCACCTATTCCTACACGGTCGGCATCCGCGCCGTCACGTCGATCGACGGCATGACGGCCGACTGGGCGCGGATCCCGTGGGATGTGCTCGAACGCATCTCGGTTCGGATCGTGAACGAAGTGGACAACGTCAACCGCGTCGTCTACGACATTACATCGAAACCGCCGGCGACAATCGAATGGGAGTAAAGCAGATGAGCCGACAGCTCCGCATATGCGGGGCTGTCTTGTTGTTTTGCCCGCGCAATCAGGGGAAAATCGACAATTTTTTCGAATTTCATGTCCAATTTGTGGCCGCAGTTACAGAAATGCGGGATGGGTCTATGGTATGATCTTACTGGTTCAATATTTTTGAAGTAGTCATAATGGAGTGGATTTTCATGCGGTGGGTACCAACCTCAGAACTAGAAGAAGGAGACAGGCTGGGGCGTCCGCTGTACACGACGGACGGCCGCTTGATTTTGTCGAGCGGACAGGTGCTGACCCGGAGAATGATAAGCGGTCTGATCCGGATGAATGTCGAAGGGGCGTACATCGACAACCGGCGGCCGAACGAAGTTTCGACAAGTCCCGTCAATCAGCTGGAAGTGCTGCGAGCCGCGGCGTTCGATGCCGTCCGGGGATTTTTCAATTCCGTGGCGGCGGAGTCGGAAAGGCTGGAACCGCGGCCGATCATGCGTCTGGCGAACGATATCGTCCGGCATGTCCTCACGGAGGCGGACGGCGGGTTCCAGATGAAGGAGCACCGCGCCGAAGCCGCCTATCTGTACGCGCACAGCGTCAACGTCTGCCTGCTTGCCGTCATGACGGGGATGAAGCTGGGCTACAGCGATCTTCAACTGAAGACGCTTGCGATCGGCGCGCTCCTGCACGATATCGGACGCGTGTCGAGACATGCGGTCAATCCGGAATATGATCACCCGCGCGTCGGCTTCGACCTGATGCGCCGGTATCCCGAACTGCCGCTTCTGTCGGCCCACGTGGTGCTGCAGCATCACGAGAAGGTGAACGGCACCGGATATCCGCTGGGGGTTCAGGGGGAACAGTTCCGGCAAGCGGCGCAGATTGTGGCCGTTGCGAACGATTATGACCATTTTGTCAACGAAATCGGCGAGAACCGGCTTCCCCATGAAGGAATTGAATACATCATGTCGAAGGTAGACACGCATTATCATATTTCCGTCGTCCGCGCATTCGTCCAGAGCGTCAGTCTGAGTCAAGCCAGTGTGGGCACTTTTTTTGGGGATGATGGATCACGCGAAAAAGAGCCAATCCCTTGTTAGCGGTTTCATTTTTTCTTCCTTCGGCAACCGCTTTAAATATCTGGTATCAGTATCCTTTGAGACCTTTTAATGCCAGTCCGGTCGGGCGGCTTTGCCATTGGCTTCGGAGCAGCCGGATCATCCCGTCAACGCATCCCTTTGCCGGTCGTATGGCGTCTTTCAAGATTTTCCGTACACTGAACACCCGCTCTGGTGTCTCGACTTTGTGCTCGTCGGCTTCTTCTAGCCATCCGGCCTGTTTGCTTCGCATGACGGTCGTAAGCATCGCCCTTGCGCCCCGTTCACTCCAGCTGTATCCTCCACGCTTCGTCCGCTTCGTCAACACCCGCATCTGGGCTTCTGCGCTTCCCATCGGCCTCATTCCGGTCGTGTCAATGCCGTTTGCTTCCAGTGTCTTTCGGTAATCCTCCAGATGCTTGCGGTGCCGCCGCAAGAACGACTTGTACGCGCTCCATGCTTCCCGTTTGTCAGGCGCAATCTCCTCGATCGCTACACGCTCCACGGCCGCCATCAAGGCCGCCGGCTCCTGCCTGGCCAACGCCTGTCTTGCGTCTTTCCATATCTTCGGCAGGTGGCCCACAAACCGCTTCAGATCGCGTGCCACATGAAACCGATCCAGCATGTAGATGCACTTGTGAAAATACGATTCGCATTCCCCGATCCAACTGGCTCCGTCTCCGCCCACCACCAGCCAGGTGTCCTCGTCGATCGCGTACTGTTCGGTCAGAAAGTCGCCAAACCCTTCCCAAAAGTCGCCCTCGCTCCGATGCAGGTAATGCTGCTTGTTCGTAAGCCGCACACGCTTGCCGACCTGCTCCCATCCCTCATGCACCACGGCGATCGCATGCTCCATCCCTTGCCGCTTCCGCCGCTGCAGTTTCGTGTACAGGCCATCCACTTCCACGAACAGCACCCTGGCCTTGCGCTTTTCCACAGCCTTCACCGGCTTCTCCGCTTGCTCAATCAGCTTCTCCCGTATGGCCTCGTGGCTGAGTACCGGATAGCCCAACAGTTGCTCAAGCCGTCTGGCGCTGTCCCGGTACGACGGCCCCTCTGCCGCAAAGGCAATGGCCGTTTCCAGCAGATGCGGACTGACTTTCCCTCGCCCTTCAAATCGCAAGTGCTGGTCGAGCAGGTACACGTATTTGCCGGTTTGGCGATCCATGTACAACCTTCGCTTGAAGCGGATGTTGCCAAACACGGTGTTCATGCTGGTCTCCCGTTCAGCCTTGACGCGATACCGCTCGCGATCCCGTTGCTCCAGAATGATTTCATCCAACTTCTCCAGCGCGGTTCTCATCGCGGCGGTGAACAGATCCTGCATCTTTCTGAACATCCACTCTTCAAGCTCTTTCATTGTCGGAATGGTTGTGGTAAAGTGCTGCACAGGAGCCTCCTCCTTTGAGTGTGTGTTTTTTGCCAAATTCTACTCTACCAAAGGAGAGGCTCTCTTTCTATGCCCGCTTTTTCCAATCTTTACCCCAACACAAATTTTACTCTAACCGCTGGTTCAACGCCGTCGCAGCGCCCTTGCCAGGGCTTGGATGTACTCGTTTCTCGCCCGTATGCTGACTTCGGCCTCGGGGACCGCGACCTCAAAGGCATGGTATCCGCCGGGGTAAAGATGAAACTCGACATCCACGCCGGCTTGCGCCAGACGCGCGACATATTCGATGGTTTCATCGCGGAACGGATCCAGCTGGCCGACGCAGGTGTAGGTTGGCGGAAGTCCGGATAAGTCCTTTGCCCGGATCGGGGCGGCATAGGGCGAGACGTCCTCCGTCTGTCCGTTCAGGTACATTTCCCACGCCGCGACGTTGTTGTACTCGTTCCATACCGCGGGATGCATGAGCTCGCGGCTGGACGGCGTGATGTTGCGGTCGTCGATCATCGGATAGAGCGGCATCTGGAAGCAGATGGACGGACCGCCCCTGTCACGCGCCAACAGGGCAAGGGCCGCCGTGAGTCCTCCGCCGGCGCTTGCGCCCGCGACGGCCACCCGGGCCGGGTCGATGCCGAGCGATGCCGCCGACCGATGGAGCCAGACCAGCGCCGCATAACAGTCTTCCAGTCCGGCGGGAAAAGGGTGTTCAGGCGCCAGACGGTAATCCGGTGAAAAAACGACGCATCCCGCCGTCTCGGCAAAGGCCAGGCACAGATTGTCGTCATATCCGGGGTGTCCCATCACATATCCGCCGCCGTGAATCCACAGCAAGGCCGGCGCGTCTTTGCTGTCCCGGTCTTTCGGCTCGTAAACGCGGAGCAGCATGTCACGGCCGTCCGCTCCGGGGATCATCCGGTCTTGAATCGTGACCCGATCCGACGGGTTGCGCGGAGGCTGCGGAATCTGTCTTGCGATCTCCAAATCTCCGGGCAGCACAAACGGGGTCATATGTTGCAAGGCGCTTCGCAGTTCGGGATGAACCCGGCGAATGAAATTCATTTTACTTCAGAGCCCCTTCCGAAATCCCTTTGATGACGTAATCCTGCAGGACAAGATAGAGAATCAGAACCGGAATGATCGTCATGACCAGCCCGGCCATCAAAGGGCCGCAATCGATAGAGTAGGAAGAGAAGAACGCGCACGTGGACAGCGGCAAAGTCTGGTTTGCCGGCGACAGCAGGACGATGATCAGCAGCAGATAGTCGTTCCAGATCCACAGCACATCGAGACGGCCAGCGTGACGACGACCGGCTTGAGCAGGGGGAAGTCGATCTGGAAGAACGTCCTGAGTGCCCAAACAGGCCGGCCAGCAAAATCGTGCACAGGGCCAGGAAAGTAATGGATCTGATCGATTTCAAAAGATCATCCCCCTGCTTGATTTAGTGAATGCGCATTCATTCACACTCGTATGATAATCGGTTGGCACACGAATGTCAACCAGTTGACATACAAATTTTTTGGCGTGATTTGTCGGTTTATGAAATGGATGGCGGGGAAGAACGGGGAACGAAGGAAAATAAAGGAACGCGGAAATCCGCATTGGCGCGGCCTTCCGGGCGCTTTCGTCTGCCGGATGCGCCTGATCAGCAGTGGACACGGGGAATCGGGAGTGCGACAATAAAAATGTGGATGGAAATCATACACTGAACTGTTAGATTAGCGACGACAAGTCGAGAATTGACGTTCAGACGGTAATGGATTTACTGGCCGGCAGTTATTGGGCAAATCGGCGTTCTCCCGAGAGAATTCGAAAACTCGATATGCTATGGCGTCTGCGACCGGGACAGCATGATCGGTTTCGCAAGAGTGGTGACGGACGGGGCGACGATGTATTATGTGTGCGATGTTTTTGTGCTGGAAGCGTATCGGGGACAAGGGATCGGAAAGAAGCTGATCGAGACCATCACCAACGCTCCGGAGTTTGAATGAATGACTGGGGTTTTGGGGACAAGGGATGCGCACGGATTATACGAGCGATTCGGATTTGAAAGGGACGGCGAACAGCTAATGAAAAGGGTACCGCAAGCCCGGAAGACGCAAGCGGAAAGGCCGTGATTAAAGCATGATTGTCGTTCGAGCGTATTCATGTGATGACCTGGAAGCCGTTGTCGAATTGGTGGGGGATTTGGGCTACCCAACTTCAAGCGAGCAAATGCGGAAAAGGATGGAGGCGATCAGCTCCCATCCGGATTATGCGACGCTGGTAGCGGAATGCGAAGGCCAGGTGGCGGGCATGATCGGCCTGCGTCTGGCTTTCGGCTATGAACACGATGGGCATGTTGTCCAGATTACGGCGCTCGTCGTGAAAGCGTCGTTCAGGGGCAGGGGGGCGGGCAAAGAACTGATCCGCCATGCGGAAAACTGGGCAAGAGAAAAAGGAGCCGCGGCCATCGTGCTCACCAGCGGCAACCGACCCGAACGCGAGGCAGCGCATCGGTTCTACCGGCATATGGGGTTCTCCGTCACGGGATTGCGGTTTTGGAAAAAACTATAGATTGGCTGACAGGATAATACATCCCATAAAATAGTTAAACAAACGTAATGGAAGAGCGGCTGTAGCGTGAATACCACGCTACAGAGGTGCACGGAGCCGGGCTAAAGCGTCTGTAGCGTGGATACCGCGTTACAGAGGTGCGCAGAGCCGGGCTAAAGTGGCTATAACGTGGATGCCGCGTTACAAAGGTGCACGGAGCCAGGCTAAAGCGGGTGTAACGTGAATACCACGTTACAGAGGTGCACAAAGCCGGGATAGAGTGGCTGTAACGTGGATACCGCGTTACAGAGGTGCACAAAGCCGGGATAGAGTGGCTGTAACGTGGATGCCGCGTTACAGAGGTGCACGGAGCCAGGCTAAAGCGGCTGTAACGTGGATACCGCGTTACAGAGGTGCACGGAGCCAGACTAAAGCGGCTGTAACGTGGATACCGCGTTACAGAGGTGCGCAGAGCCGGGCTAAAGCGGCTATAACGTGGATACCGCGTTACAGAGGCACTCGAATTCGAGTCGAAGTGTTATGTAACCTCAACCCACCTCGCCACGGCTTCTTTGATCAAGCCGCTGTGCCGTTCAATCTCGTCAAGGTTTTTGAATGTCGCAACCGCACGGTCGTTTTCTTTCCATTGGAGGAACTTGTAATCTTCCTTCAGCAACCGCGCTTTCGGCTGCTCCTTGACTTTGGCTCCCCGGTGAAAAATGATCTGGATCTGCTTGGGAGGATGAATCTTGAGCGTAATGCGATCCTTATCATCAATGCTGTAGTTCGGCCCGTTCCATTTAATTCCCTCTGAAAGCCCCGCGCCGGCGCTCATCATGATGCTTCGCAGACGGTCAATCTCGGCTCGCATAGGGTGATCGATCCCGTCTAGAAACGCCGTCACTTCTTGATTCAATCCGCGACCCATCCGCGCGCTGCTCCTTTCGTTTTTCCATTCCGCAGAAATATTCCCAGAATACATGAAATTGGTGCATTAAGCAAACACATTCGGCAATTCTTTCGCGTGACTTCCTGCTCCCCCATAGTGAAAAATTGAAAATTATACAAAAGCACAGATCTCCGTTCGCGACGGAAATCTGTGCTTTCCATTGCGCCATGGGTCCGTCAATTCAGATCCCGCAACACGAATTTGCTCAGTTCATCTTTCAATTGCCGGGACATATGCTGCAGTTCCGTGGCCGCACTTTCGATTTGCTCCATGGAAGCCAACTGCTCTTCCGCAGAGGCGGCGATCACGTCCGTTTCATTCGAAGTCTTGTGAGAGATGTGGGAAATCTCCGCGATGGAAGAGGCGACTTCCTCCATTTCGGCCGACATTTCTTCCGAGGTTGCGGACACTTCCTGAATCTGCTCACTGACCTGCCGGATATTGTCAAGAATCTGATTCAGCGCAACTTGCGAGCGCTCGATCATTTCCACGCCCCGGTTCGTCTCGGTCTGCATGGAATACATGGCGGTCACGGCATCTCCGATCAGCGACCGAATGACATGGAGCAGATTCGAAATGGCTTCCCCGTGCTGCGACGTCTCCCTGGCGAGTTTCCCCACCTCCTGCGCGACGACGATGAACCCGCGGCCGTGCTCGCCCGCGCGCGCGGCTTCAATGTTCGCGTTCAGGGCCAGCAATTTCGTCTGTTCCGCCACTTCCTTGACGGTATCGATAATGCCGCCGATGTGTGCCGAATATTCGTCGAGTTTCGCGACGATCCGGGAAGATTCCGCCTGCGTTTTCCTGATATTGGCCATCTGGTCCACGGTTTGCGCAAGCTGCCTGTTGCCGAGTTCCGCCTGTTCATTGGCTCGCATTGCCAGATCGGCGACTTCGGACGCCGCTTCCGCGATGCGCTGAACACCGGCCGACATTTCGTTCATGGTCGTTTCCATCTCGGCGGTCGTCCGTTTTTGCACCGAGGTGCCTTCGGACACTTGCTGCAGGGAGACGGCCACTTGCTGCATCGCCGCCGTGGATTCGTGCGAAATGTCGGTCAGTTGCCGGGAAGATTCGAAAGCGACGGCCGCCATTTTCTGATTGCCGCTCAGCAGGCGGTTCAGCGATTGCTGCATTTCATTGAACGCCACGCCCACGACCTGCAACTCATCCTTCGTATTCAGCACGAGATCCCGGGAGAAGTCGCCCCTGGCCATGGCTTCGGCCCGCTGTTTCAAGGCGTTCACCGTCTCCGCGACATTTCTGTAGAATGCGGTATAGAAGAGAGCGACCAACAGCAAGACTGCGGCCGTGATCAGGATCGTCGTGTTGCGCGCAGACTCCTTGTCGCTGATCCGCTCCTGCAATGTCTGTTCCAGCAAGGTGACGGCAAGCTGGAAGACCTCGCTTGCCGAAGCGATCGCATCCGTGCCCTGGGCGAAGAATGCGTCGGGATTCATGCTCATCGCTTGTTTATGTATAATCTCCTGATCAAGCACGCCGAGGTAGTTCCGGATGTTTCCGGCTGCCTGCTCGCCTTTCTGAAGCAGCTCCCCGTCCTCGGAGCGGTTCAATTCCGCAATTCGGGATAGCGACTGCATCAGATTGATCAGCGCTTTGTCGCTTTGGGCGGCTTCCAGGAGCAATTCCAGCTTGATGTCATCCGTCAGGGTTCCCGCTGCCAGAACACCGTTGCCGCGCCCGCGAATGACCGCGGTGCCTTCGATCAAGGCGGGCAATTCCTGGGTGATCAGTTTCATCGTGTAGTAAGATTGGATCTCGCTGTCCAGCGTCAGTCCGGTTTCATCCGCGCCGTGTATGATCAGTTCTTCCACCTGCTGAACCAGATCGGAATGCCGGTCGAAGCTGTCCGGGGCCGTCAACGTTTCATAGGAACGAAGGATATCATTCCAGGCTGTCTTGACGGAGTTCCATTTCTCGTAGGACTCAGGCATTTCTTCTTTCCGGAAATCGCCATCGATCTGTTCGATCAGGCTCGCAATTTCTTGCTGCTTGGCCTCAATGGCGGACCCGGCTTCAAGATTCCCGTTCAAATATCCGTTCACGAGTCCGCGGTGCTGCTGCACTTGCAGCATGAACGGCATCAGGGCTTTGACTTGACTTACGCCGGTTTGTTCGCTTTTGATGCGCTTGATTTCAACTTGCTGTGTCGAGAACCATTGATAGAGAACGATCAACACCGGAATCATGAACAGCAAACTGATCAGCACAAATTTTTGCCCGTACTTCAGTCTTGCGATCATTGCGGTAAATGGACGCAGCAATTGGTTCAACATGCATTCGTCACCCCATGTGTTGAGTAGATTCCTGTTGATGGAAAAAGGGCGAGGGCGCTCGACAACGGACAATGCTATGAATCAGCGAAAACTTAACGCCTCCTTTCGTTGACAAAATAACAAAAAACACCAAAAAGAAACGAATTGAATTTTAAATTCGACATGAATACATGTTTACCTGCAAATATATTAAACCTAAATTTCGAAAGCCCGTAATATCAAACGCTGTATATAGTGGAACTGCCAAACTAGCTGTAAGAATGTGGCGATTTCCCAGTTCGTTCGGTTCAA
>JGI12298J13902_1000564_pt1 | contig 9286 bp, 7 predicted proteins | sample Passage260A_FD_13902 | JGI IMG/M metagenome (IMG submission 13902)
CGGCGGTGAAAAGCGGCCGGGCGGGGGAAGCCCTTTTATTTGGCGTCATACCAAGTCGGCCCGTAGGCGACATCCACTTTCAAAGGCACCTTCAACTCGACCGCGCCTTCCATCACCTCGGGAACGATTTGGCACAGGCGTCCGATCTCTTCCTTCGGCGCCTCGAAAATCAGTTCGTCGTGGACCTGCAGCAGCATGCGGGCCTTCAATTTTTCCTTTTTCAACCGCTCCGCCATGTCGATCATCGCCTTTTTGATGATGTCCGCGGCGCTGCCCTGAATCGGCGTATTCATCGCCGTCCTTTCCGCGAAGCTGCGCAGGTTGTAATTCCGGCTCGTGATCTCCGGGATATACCGGCGGCGGTTCAGCAGGGTGGTCACATAGCCGGTTTGTTTCGCCTCTTTGACGATATCCTCCATAAACTGCTTGACGCCCGGGTAGATTTGGAAATACCGCTCAATAAATGCCGCGGCTTCCTTCCGGCTGATCCCCAGGTTTTGTGACAGACCGTAATCGCTGATGCCGTAAACGATGCCGAAGTTGACGGCCTTCGCCTGTCTCCTCATTTCCGGGGTTACCTGATCCTTTTCCACATGGAAGACGTTCATGGCGGTGCTCGTATGGATGTCCATATCCTTGAGGAAGGCGTCGATTAAATTTTTATCCCCGGAAATATGGGCCAGCACCCGCAATTCGATTTGGGAATAGTCGGCGGATAAAATGAGCCAATTCTTCTCGGAAGGGATGAAGGCCTGCCGGATTTTTCTTCCTTCCTCCAAACGGATGGGAATGTTTTGCAGGTTCGGGTCGGTGGAGCTCAATCTCCCCGTTTGCGTCAAGGCCTGATTGAACCGGGTATGAACCTTTCCCGTCTCCTTGTTCACCACTTTCAACAGCCCGTCGATATACGTGGACTGAAGTTTCCCCAATTGGCGGTAATGGAGGATTTTATCGACGATCTCGTGCTGATGCTGAAGTTTTTCCAGCGTATCGGCGGAGGTGGAATATCCGGTTTTCGTTTTTTTCAGCACCGGCAGTTTTAGCTTTTCATAAAGGATCGTCCCCAATTGTTTCGGCGAATTGATGTTGAACGGTTCGCCCGCCAACCGGTGGATCTCCGCTTCGATTTCTTCCAGCTTTCCCGCGAATTCCTTTCCCATCTCGATTAAACGGCCGGTATCCACCCGGACCCCGGTCATTTCCATTTCGGCCAAAATCCGGGAAAGGGGCATCTCCAGGCGGAAGAAAAGCTCATCCTGCTTGTTTTCCTGCAATTGCCGGATCAGCCGGTCTTTCAGGGCGTAGATGGCCAGCGCTTTCCGGACGATATGCTCCGCCCGCTCCCTTTCGCCGGGAACGGTACGTTTTGCCCCCTTTCCGTAAAATTCATCGTCGGACAACACGTCCGTGTAGCCGTGGACGGCGGCCGCATCGGCGAAATCTCCGAGGGACTCCGACGGATTCAGCAAATAGGAGGCCAACAGCAGGTCGAAATCGATCCCGTTGATTTCCAAGCCGTGCCTTTTCAGGGCGACCATCATCTTTTTCCCGTCGTAGACAAACTTTTTTTTCTTCTCATCCGCCAGCCATTTTTGAAAGGCCGGGGAACGGAGGGCCGTTTCCGTCGGCAAAAAATAATTGCCCGACGCATTGGCGAGGGAAAACCCGAGGATCGGCGCGCGGTGGTAGTTTTCCTCGATCATTTCCATATAGAGGGCGCTCGGGTTCAACAGGACGGAATCATCAATTTCCTCCAAAAAAGCATATTCGATGTTTTTCAGCGGTTCTTTTTTTTCCGCCGGGATGTCGTCCATTTTCTCCAGAAAGGATTGGAAGCCCAGTTCTTTAAACAGGGCGGCCATCTTTTCTTTTTTTTCCCCGCTGTAGGCAATATCCGAAAGCGAGATTTCCACCGGCGCGTTCCGTTCGATGGTGGCCAATTCTTTGCTCATGAGGGCCTGATCCTTATAGGCGGCCAATGTTTCCTGAAGTTTTTTCCCGCCGACCCGGTCGATCGACCGGATCAGGTTTTCCACGGAGGAAAATTCCTTTAACAATTTGATTGCCGTTTTCTCCCCGATCCCCGGCACCCCGGGGATGTTGTCGCTCGCATCCCCCATCAGCCCTTTCATGTCCACTAGCTGGGAGACCGAAAGACCGTATTTTTCCCGGATATGTTCCGGGGTATATTTTTCCATCTCCGTCACGCCCTTTTTCGTGACGTAAACGGTCGTCCGCCCGGAGACGAGCTGGGTCAAATCCCGGTCCCCGGTCACGATGATCGTTTCGAACCCTTCCTGTTCCGCCATGCGGGCCATCGTGCCGATGATATCATCCGCCTCGTACAGTTCCAATTCATAGGTGGCGACGCCGTACGCCTCCAAAAGTTCGCGGATGAAAGGGAACTGTTCGGACAATTCCGGGGGCGTCTTTTGCCTTCCGCCCTTATAGTCTTTGAAGGTTTGATGGCGGAAGGTGGTTTTCCCGGCATCGAAGGCGGCCAGCATATGGGTCGGTTTTTCTTCTTCCAGGATTTTGGACAGCATGAGGGCGAATCCGTATATCGCATTGGTGTGGATCCCTTTGTCGTTGTTCAATAACGGCAGGGCAAAAAAGGCCCGGTAGGCGATACTATTTCCGTCGATCAAGATAAGTTTATTGGCCAAAATGATCCCTCCAACGGTTTCTGCAAAAAAGAAAACCCGCATCTTTTTTTTATTTTAACACGGCACCCGGGAAAAAGGGAAAGGGGCTTCCTGCCAAAGATTAAGTCAAGCGTATGTGGGCATACAGGCTGGTGCACGGACTCCCTTTTTGGAATACTTGATGCCTCCAAAAGGTGTTTTCGGATCGTCTCATGGCTGATAACGATAGTAGGGATTATTTATGGACACGGTCAATTTGAAAAATCGGTAAAAAAGAAAACTAATAAAGTAAGGTGTTTGAGACAGAAAATGCAATAAAAAATGGGGCGGAAGAAATAGACATGGAAATTAATATAGGGGCAGGGAAAAGTGGGGAAGCAGATATAGTCAAACAAGAAATTCAACAAGTTGCAGATGCCGCAAAAGGGAAAGCAACTGTAAAAGTGATGATTGAGACAAGTTTATTAACCGATGAAGAAAAAGTATTAGCTTGTAGATGATCTGAGGAAGCAGGAGCTCGCTTTGTTTAAACATTCACAGGATTTTCAACAACTATTTTTCATCCAGTTAAACCTATTTATTTTTATAATTCGGAACATATGGGTTGTTTTAGACATAGTATCTGCCATTTTTTTGCTTTACAAACCTTTTTTAATAACAAAAGAAGATCCCGGCTGGGTTAATTTGCCTATCCATAAAAAGAGAAAATATTTAAAAGATACTTTGAAATATGATCCTTGGGTGGGGGAGGAGAGTCTTGATACTGAAAAGATTATAAATAAAAGATGCCTTCCTTTGGGTTGATATTCCTGTCTATCAACCATGAAATACGAATATTCAATCATAATAAAAATACGCCTAATGACCAAATTAATGATTCATTGGTAAGGAATATTGCTGAAATATATGGCCTAACTAAAGAAAATGTATAATTATCGGTCTTGAACAAAGGGATTCCATCTTGAAGCAGTCCAAAAATTACATTTTTGAGTTTAATCAAAATTCTTTTGAATTAGTTTTTCTTTTTCAGAGAGTAAATTTTCCAATTGCCTATCTAATTCTTCAGATGGATTTAAACTTAAACGGCTAATAACTTCGGCTATTTTTGTTTCTAATAAAAGCAGCCTTTCGTTTCTTTCTTTATCCTGTTTTGCCTTTATTTGCCGTTGTTGGTATTCTTTATATTCCTTGTAATTACCATTAAACAATTCAATCCTTCCATTCCGTATAGATAAAATTCGTGTAGCAACTTTATTAATAAATCGACGATCATGAGAAGCAAAAATCACGCTACCTTCATAATTCATTAGAAGCGTTTCCAAGGCTTCAATAGCTTGTGCATCAAGGAAATTCGTTGGTTCATCTAAAACTAACATATTAACATCACTTAAAATAATCTTCGCTAATGCTGCTTTTACTCGTTCTCCCCCACTGAGAATTTCAACGGGTTTATAAATATCCTCACCAAAAAAATGCATTCTAGCAAGAACAGTTCGAATAAAAGTCTCATTATGATTCGAAGTGGCCCAAACGTTTTGCAGTATTGTTTTTTTATCATCTAAAATATTTAAATCTTGACTAAAATAACCAATTTTTACAGAAGGTGAAAGTTTGACTTTAGGGTCTTTATTTATAATTTTTTTTATTAGGGTTGTTTTCCCACTTCCATTTGGGCCAATAATTGCCAACTTATCTCCAACACGTATTTGAAAGCTTATTTTATTCCATAAAATACGTTCTCCTGCAATGCCAGATAAGTCTTCAACACGTAAAATTGGTTTGTTGCGAGGAAGTTCTGCGTTTTTTAACTCCATTTTAATGGGAGGAAGTTCTTTTTCTTTTTCTACTGCTTCCAATCGTTCAATCCGTTTTTGAATGGATTTAATATTTAACATTAACTTTTTTTGTATAGTAGCGTAGTGTGTTTTTACACCGGGGACTCTCGCCTCTGAATTCGAAATATTTTTCGGCTTCTTTGTCGCTCTTTGAGCTCTATGCTTCAGATCGATGATAGCCCTTTCCAACTGTTTCTTTTTCTCCATATATTTTTTATATTCCAATTGATTACGGAGCTTCTTTTTTTCTTTTTGTTCTTTATAATTGGTATAATTGCCAATATACTCTATTACCTTACAACCATCTATTTCCCATATGGTTGTGCAAAGAGAGTCTAGAAAATCACGATCATGAGAAACAATAACAAATGCACCCTTCCATTCACTTAATATTTTTTCCAACCATTCAATGTGATCTGTATCAAGGTTTGTTGTTGGTTCATCAGCAAGCAATAAAGAAGGATGTCTATATAAAACTTGTTGAAGATATTCCTTTGTGACTTCACCACCGCTCTTTGTAGTGCCCGCTTGTTGTTTTATCTGTGGTATGAGTTCAATTTTTGCGTACCGGGTCACTTTCCCATTATTTGGATTGATCGTTCCAGCCATTATGTTCAATAAAGTAGTTTTTCCACATCCATTCGGACCAATTAAACCGATTTTATCATGATCATGGATTTGTAAATTATTTACATCCAGCAACAAGCGGTCTCTTACATAATGTTTTATATGATTGATTTCTAATAAAATCATATAACCACTCCTTTGAATGACCGTTAGTGTCAAGTAAAGTTCGCAAAAACCATCAGTACTCCGATAAGGGTTATGCCACTTATATTCGGAGTTACCGATGGCTTTTCCTCTTTTCATTTTTGCGAACTTAATTTTACGTGATCGAATGACCCTTATCCATTAGGAAAGTAAGTGATGAACTTTATTTATCAAATATAATTCGTGCTTATTTATTGGTATTGGTTTTGGGTTTGGATTTGGATTAGTTAAATGCTTATAAATGTTCTCATTATTTGTCTTTTAAATAAATTATTATGTTATCGAATCTTTTAATCCATTTGCTGTTAGCCTGACGACATCTTTAATCAAGAATAGTCCTATCGATGATAATGTCATTAATAGAGCGCAGGCAAATACAAGATATTCAATTCTTATCATACTGTTTAAAACACCACTTAACATCGCACCTAATGGACTTGTGATTGAAAAGATTGTCGTAATAGTTCCCATGACTCTTCCCAGTAATTTCTGAGGAACCATCATTTGTAATGCTGTGAAATAAACACTAGAGCCTATCGTATTAAACAAGCCATAAAGAAACCATAAACTAATTGATAATATAGAGATATGACTTAAAGAAAAAATAACTAAAGTTATCCCTTGAAGGATTGTACCTATAATAAAAACAAGTCCGAGTTTATTAAACTTTTTATTTAAAATACCTAGTAAAGCTCCTCCCAGAATTGCCCCAATTGATAAACAGATTTCTAGAGCACTATAATAGAAAGAATTGTTGTTAAAAAAAACACTAGTCCACTTTGGAAGTAATGCCCAGATTGTCCAAAATGAAAGATTAACAACTAATGCGACGGGAATAACATTAATTATAAATTTATTATGTCTAATATAAGAGAGACCTTCCAAAAACAACTTCAGAAAGTTGTTTTGATCTTTCATTTTAGTTAAAAATTGTTCTTCATTTCCAAGTCTAGGTAACCTTAAAATAAAAATAACAGAGATAAAAAATGTTATTGCATTTAATAAGGGTGCCCAATATAAATCAGAAACCAATACAATTGCACCACCTGCGGATGCACCAACTATTGTTGCTGCTTGAAAAAAGGTTGTCATAATCCCGTTAACTTTAAGCAATTGATCTCGACTGATATATTCAGGAACGATGGCATCAAATGTTGGTGCGAAGATGCCGCTACCTAACGATAATAGACACACAGTTATAGCTAATATTAAAAAATTATTGTATCCTAAATAAAAAAGAAGTGAACACAAAAGTAAAATAATACACCTGAATATATCAATTGATAGTAATAGGACTCTTTTATTGAATCGATCTGCTAAGATACCACCCAATGGATTGATTAGCGTTGAAATTAACTGTAATGCCCCAATTATCCCAACATACCACTGATTTTGTGTTATTGCATAAGCAGTCCACATTGAAAAAATAGAAAATATCATCTTACCAAACTGTGATGTTGTTTCTCCACAAATTAAATTGATTGCATTACTATTTAATTTTGATATTAATGTTGATGAGGACTTCACTTTTTTTATCAATTATATTTCCTCCTTAGGAGAGATACAGGATGTATAATTTTATTAATTATCATAACAACTCGAAATTAACTGAGAAGGAAATACGGAAACTGGAAGAATATTACCAAAAGGCACGAATACAAGAAAGTTATTATATGAATTTACAACCTCAAAAAAATTTTTATAATGAGGTCACTCTCGGAAACACAAAAAATATTAATAAAAACATCGTTGAAGTAATGGAGAATAGAACCTCATTTAGAGGAACTAATTATTCACCATTAAGTAGAATCGAATATCGACAATATTGTTTCATGCAATGTCAAAAAAAGAATAGTATTAAAAAGCCGTATCCTTCGGCAGGCGGCGTTTATTCTGTATGCTTAAAAGTCAGTAACTATTATATACCAAATATTTTTATTTTTGTAAATTCCAAACTATTAAAATATTTTATTTTTTGGGATAAAAATCCAATCTATTTGTTCTTTGAAATTTAGGGTCCCTTTTCAATTGTTGGGGTGGGGCCTGCGGCCTTGCATCCGCTTCCTCACCTGGCCGAAGCGAGGCTTTGTAAAATCCGGGGCGCTTCCTTCAACCGGCATCCCGGTTGCCCGGACCGGATCCTCTTTGCTAAACTTCGCGAAAAGGCTTTTCCATACCGCGGGAACGTTTTTTCCCAACCTTGGGCCTCGGCCCTTTCTTTGGCATGGACGATTTCCTCCGTGAAAAAAAAGAGCGCATGGCGCTCTTTTTTTCGGGTTTTTTCGCCTTATACGGACAATACCTTCATCACATTGCGGACGGATTGGGCGGATTTTTCCAGGGCCGCCTTTTCTTCTTCGGTCAAATCCAGCTCGATCACCTTTTCCAAGCCGTTTCCGCCGAGGATCGTCGGGACGCCCAAATAAATGCCTTCAAATCCGTACTCGCCTTCCAGATAGGCGATGGCGGGGAGGATCCGGCGTTGGTCTTTGACGATGGCTTCCACCATTTCAACGAGGGAGGCCGCCGGGGCGTAATAGGCGGAACCGTTCCCCAACAGGTTGACGATTTCCCCGCCGCCCTTCCGTGTTCTCTCCACGATGGCGTCCAAACGGTCTTTCGGGATGAGCTTTTCGAGGGGGATGCCGCCGGCATAGGAGTACCGGACGAGGGGGACCATGTCGTCGCCGTGGCCGCCCAAGACAAAGCCGGTCACGTCCTTAACGGAAATGTTCAATTCCTGGGCGACAAAGGTGCGGAACCTCGCCGTGTCCAAAACGCCCGATTGGCCGATGACCCGGTGTTTCGGGAAGCCGGATTCTTTATAGACGGTATAGGTCATGGCGTCGACCGGGTTCGTCAGCACGATGATCACGCAATCCGGGGAATATTTGACCACTTCTTTGGTCACCTGTTTCATGATTTTCTCGTTCGTTTGCACCAAATCGTCCCGGCTCATCCCCGGCTTGCGGGCGATCCCGGCGGTGATGATGACGATGTCCGAATCCTTCGTATCCTCGTAATTGGAAGTGCCGACGATGTTGGCGTCAAACCCCAGTACGGGGCTTGCCTCCAGCATGTCCAGAGCCTTGCCCTTGGTCGGGTTTTCCAATTGCGGGATATCCACCAAAACGATGTCCCCCAGTTCCTTTTTGGCGAGCAGAAACGCCGTCGTCGAACCTGTAAAACCGGCGCCGATCACCGAAATCTTTTTCCTTTTCATGACCATGTCCATTCCTCCCTAAAGATTGGAAATCGAGTGGAGACCGCCCCGGAAACCCCGGGGCAGGCCGATCAAAACTTCGTTATGCCATATTTTCAATCAATTTGTCGGCAAACTGGGAGCATTTGACTTCCGTGGCCCCTTCCATCAGGCGGGCGAAATCGTAGGTGACATATTTGGATGCAATCGTCTTTTCCATCGCCTTGATGATCAGGTCGGCCGCCTCGTTCCAGCCCAGATGCCGCAGCATCAGCACGCCCGACAAAATGACGGAGGACGGGTTCACCTTATCCAATCCGGCGTATTTCGGGGCGGTTCCGTGGGTCGCTTCAAAGATGGCATGTCCCGTATCGTAGTTGATGTTGGCCCCGGGGGCGATGCCGATCCCGCCGACTTGGGCGGCCAGCGCGTCGGAGATATAATCCCCGTTCAAATTCATCGTCGCAACCACGTCGAATTCCTTCGGCCGGGTCAAGATTTGCTGCAGGAAGATGTCGGCAATCACGTCCTTGACGATGATTTTTCCTTCTTCTTCCGCCTTTCTTTGGGCCTCGTTGGCGGCGTCCGCCCCCTTTTCCGCCTTGATCCGGTCATACTGGGCCCAGGTGAACACCCGGTCGCCGAATTCTTCCTCAGCCACTTCGTAGCCCCAATTTTTGAAGGCGCCTTCGGTATATTTCATGATGTTCCCTTTATGTACGAGGGTGACGGACTTCCTTCCTTCTTTGAGGGCGTATCGGATGGCGGCGCGGACGAGCCGTTTCGAGCCTTCTTCGGAGATCGGTTTAATGCCGATTCCGGAAGTTTCCGGG
>JGI12298J13902_1000565_pt1 | contig 9276 bp, 8 predicted proteins | sample Passage260A_FD_13902 | JGI IMG/M metagenome (IMG submission 13902)
AGGAAATTTTTCATTTCTTCCCGCATAATCAGCTCTAATTTTTCTTTCACAAATTGACGAATAACACTTTCCAGTTGATTTGCCCAGTCGACATTCGGTATACTTCTTTTAGATATAGGTAGGGTACTCCCTTCTCTAGAATGTGTTATGGCTAAATCAGAGAATACCCTACCTTTTTTCTTTTGGTCTAGCAAAATGCTTTACACAAACTTTTATAGATCATCAAACGCTAACACGATTCTCATCAACATCATCTAAGAAATATGATTAAAAAAGGAGGAATTCGATGAAGAAAACAACACCTGTATTCTTTATCTCAGTAATTATTACCATTGTATTTATTATTTGGGGGGTCATTCCGGAAAACAACCTTCCGTATTTGAACCTGGCAGCAGTTACAGAAAAGGTTCATTCATTTATCGTCGAAAAGTTTGGCTGGTTTTATTTACTTTCAGCCACTGGCTTTCTCATCTTTGCGATTAGTCTCATTTTTTCTAAGTATGGGTACATTAAATTGGGGAAAGATGACGACCAGCCGGAATACAGCTATTTAACTTGGTTTGCGATGCTGTTTAGCGCTGGAATGGGAATCGGGTTAGTGTTTTGGGGAGTTGCTGAGCCAATGTATCATTATTACGAGCCGCCAGTTGGAGAAGGAGAAACAGCTGCCGCTGCGCGGACAGCATTAAGATATTCGTTCTTTCACTGGGGATTGCATCCATGGGGGATTTACGCTATCGTTGCTTTAGCGCTTGCTTATTTTCAATTTCGCAAAGGTTCCCGCGGAGTTATTAGTCAAAGTTTACGTCCGTTATTCGGAGATAAAGTAGATACAAAAACAGGAGTGCTTGTTGATACGATTGCCGTCTATGCAACCATTTTCGGAGTTGCGACCTCATTAGGACTCGGCGCTATCCAAATTAGCGGGGGATTATCACATCTTACTCCAGCGATTCCTAATAATACAACAACCCAGTTATTGATTATCTTTATTGTGACAGTCTTATTCATGTTATCTGCCCAAACGGGATTAAACAAAGGAATTAAACTTTTAAGCAATCTCAATGTAGCTTTAGCGGTTGGGTTAATGTTATTTCTCTTATTCACAGGACCAACGAATTTTATTATGGATGTTTTCACAACGACCATCGGAAATTACATGCAAAACCTACCATCGATGAGCTTTAAATTAAGCCCGTTTGAACAAAATAACTGGTATCAATCATGGACAATTTTTTATTGGGCATGGTGGATTGCTTGGGCACCATTTGTCGGAACATTTATTGCCCGCATTTCAAAAGGAAGAACGATTCGCGAATTCATAATCGGTGTTCTTGCAGTCCCTACTCTTGTTTGCGGACTATGGTTCTCTGTATTCGGCGGTTCTGCCATTTATTTAGAACGCTTTAAGAACGCAACAATTATGGAAGTGATGAATGACTCAGGAATGGAAACGGCTCTCTTCTATGTATTAGAGCATTTTCCGCTTGGAACGATTATGTCCGGACTGGCGATTATCCTGATTTGTACATTTTTTGTCACCTCCGCCGATTCCGCGACATTTGTTCTTGGAATGCAGACAACAAATGGAAGCTTGAATCCACCAAATTCCGTCAAGTTTATTTGGGGTGTGATTCAATCTGCCGCTGCTGCGATTTTGCTTTGGACAGGTGGTTTACAGGCGCTGCAAACGGCTTCGATTATTGCTGCGTTTCCATTTACGATTATTATGATTTTGCTCGTCATCTCGCTTATTCAAGCGTTTAAAAAGGAAAAAGTTTATATCATTCGCATAAAAGACTAAGCAATAAATGAAGGGGAAGACTCTAAAAAGCGTTCAGCTACATGATGGACATGGATAAAGTCTTCCCTTTTCCTATTTAAAAACGCTCTCATATCGTAAACCGTTATTATCGTTATTTGCCGAAAAAAATTCGGTTTGCGTTTTTCTAAAAAGGCCCGCTCCCCTTCTTATCGGTGCGATTTTGTTTGCTGTCGGTGTCAGCTTTCTTCTGCTCGATACGGTTGTTGAGAAAAATCAGCTCATTTACGCTGTTGTAGGAAGCTTATTTATTGCTATATTTTATTTTTTTTTGAAAGAAAACAAACTTCACCGCTTGTTCCACTTTCGATGGTAAGTAATAAAACGATTAAATGGATGAACATTAACGGCTTTTTAGGTTGTGCTGCCTTATTTGGCACATCGAGTTGCATCCCTTTATTTTTACAAAATGTCGCCCATCAATCGTTATTTATGAGCGGAGTCGCTCTGCTTGGCATGGCGATTGGTTGGATGTTGGTGTCTGTACCAGCAGGAAAAAGGATATTAAAGTATGGATATCGTTTGTTACTCATTATCGGCAATGTGTTGCTGGTCGGCTCAGGTGTCTTGTTAATGATGTTAAATCAAAATCATGGTTTTTCGTATGTATTTATAACGATGTTTGTGCAAGGACTTGCATTCGGTTTACTGTCAACGGTAGGCGTAATCGGTTCGCAACAAATGGTTAAACCGCATCAAAAGGGGATTTCGGCTTCCTTCTTTATGTTTAGCCGCAACATCGGTACAGCGATTGGGGTAACGATTATGGGGGCATTTTTAACGAAGGCGCCTGATTTTATGACAGGAATTCATAATCTCTTTTTATATGGCTTTGTTGGAAGTATCATCGCTTTACTGACATCGTTCCTTATCAAAAATGAAGCAACAGAAGAGAAGGGGAATGTAAGAGTACAAAATCAAGTGGTGTAAATAAGAGTTTAAGCTAGTTAGAAAGTTGTCTTATAAAAATTTTTCATTACTTTAGGCGTGTTACTATTATATGGCTCACTAATTAGACAAAGAGCAGAACCTTTATTACGGGGTTCTGCTCTTTCTATTTATTACGTACTGTCATTAAAAACTAGGGTAATTTTCTATTGGGTAATAGTTAATACATGCTGTTGATTGTGTTACATAAAACTTCAATCGCCTGTTTTAACTCATTTGTTGGAAGTTTTTTAAAGAAATGGAAGTCAATAAAATACTGACATATTTGCTCATGAACGGGGAGATTGGAGTGTCGTTTCAAATTTTTGCAAAAAAAGCAGATAGTATTGCTTCATAAATGAGCAGCAAAAAAGAATAGATTTGCCTGCTTAGGTAATGATAAGGGGAGATAAGATTGTTAAGTTAAGGCGGTCGAACACAATGGATTTACAAACCGGAAAAATTTATTGGTCGATAACATTTCATATCCGTATGTGTAAAATTTTTCTCGGTACAGGAACTATCCAGTAGGCAAAAAAAGAGAAGGCGTCCTACAATAGAGTTGTCCATCACAACACTTCCCAAAGGAGGCGCCTTCTCTTGGATAAGATTATATCAAAAATTTACGAAATCCTGAAGGATTCCGCGAATCTGATGGAAGCGGAAGAAAATCTGTCGCGGCTTATGCATCGGTTTTTTGCGGATGCCTTGGAAAAAGTTCTTTCCCAACTTAACGAGACGATCAAAAAGCAAAAACAAGGCGAAGGCTGGAAAGTGGAGAGAAACGATCAGCGGTCGATTCAATTCCTTTTTGGCACGGTGACTTTTACCCGCACATGGATGACCGATCCGAATGGCAATCCCCATTACCCCTTGGATGAATGGCTGGGCATCCAAAAATATGAACGCAGATCTCCCTTGGTGGATGTCAAGATCGCGGAATTGGCCAGTAAATGCGATTACCGGACCGTGGCGGACATCCTGGCCGGGTGGACGGACGTGAAGATCAGCCACGGGGCCGTCCGGAATATCGTAAACAAAGTGGGTATGGCTCAAGCCCGGCAAGACGAAGCCATGGTGAAAGAATTGGAGGAATCCGCGGAACTCCCGCAAGGGAAGAAAGTGGACGTTTTATTTGCCGAAGCGGATGGGGTTTATATCCGGAGCACGGAACGGAAGAAAGGCATGGAAGTCCGGCACGCCGTGCTGTATGAAGGATGGGAGAAGAACGGGAACCGGGTGTCGTTAAAAGGCCGGGAAGTGATCATGACCACGAAATCTTCCGATGCATTCTGGACTGAAGTTCATGCCTTGGCGGCCAGCCGCTATTCGTTGGAGAAGGCCCAGGTGGTCACCAATAGCGATGGCGGTGCGGGGTATACCGCGGAAAAGTTCCGGGAAGCCTTCGCCCAATCCGAAAATCCCGTGATCCATCAATTGGATGCCTATCATGTTTACCGGAATTTGAGCCGGGTCTTCGCCCCGGGAAAAAGTAAGTACAAAGATTATGTCCTGCAGGCGATCAAAACACGGGACCGAAGAGATTTCGAATTAGGGATGGACACGTACGAAAGCACGCTGAATGATCCCAAGCGCATGAAAAAGGTGAAGGAATTCCGCAGCTACATCCTTGGGAATTGGGAGTGCATCGGAGACTGGCGGGACCGGGTGGAAGAGATTCCGGAGGGGGCCCGAGGTTTGGGTGCGATAGAATCCAACCAACGGCACATCACCTACCGGATGAAAAAACGGGGGATGCATTGGAGCCGGACGGGCGGGGAAGCCATGGTCAAAATCATCCAGGGGATCATGAATCAGACGCTGCGGAAGGCCTATTTGAAAGACAGACAAAGGAGCGTCCGAAAACAGCGGGAAGCCCGGAAAATCGTAAAGATGAGCGCAATATTGCATGAGAGAACCCGGCCATCAGTCGGGGTGCGGCACGGATCGATCGCGGTATACACGTGCAATTCAAGTGCCGTAGGAAGATTGCGGAAGGTCATCCATAATGGCCAACATTACTGACACTTCCGGAATCGATTTACAGGAACTGGCAAAAACATTAGTTGTGGTGTACAAAATGAGAGCGCCTGAATTATTGATCTGATAACCATCCCGAGAAAATCTTGACACATACCCGGGAATCCATGAATATTGAAAATTCCTTCTCTATGTAGAACAATAAAACTTCCATGTTGGTCGAAACCATGCAATTTGAACAATAGACCTTCCGGTCCATGGCCAGCCGGAAATGTCGGTTCCCCGGACATCCGTCTTACTCGCGGATGTCCCTGGAAATGATCAATTGCGGGGAGCCGACCGGCCGGACATAGGCGCCGGTAAAAAATTGCCGACATGCGCTTGACTCAAACATTTTCAAAAAACGGATTGACAGTGAGAATTATTCTCATTATCATTATAAATGAGAATGGTTCTCATTTTTATTTGCCGACATTTCTTCCGGAAGAAAGCGAACGAAGCCTATGAACAAAATCGTTTTGCTCCTTTCGATGCTGATCTTGTCCGCCGCCTCGCTTTTTATCGGCGTGTCGGATGTCGGCATCACGGATATCTTTCATTTGTCGGGGGAACAAAAGGAAATCTTGCTGATCAGCCGCCTTCCCCGTCTGCTGAGCATTGTCGCCGCCGGCGCAGGCTTGAGCATCGCCGGACTCATCATGCAGCAATTGAGCAGGAACAAATTCGTGTCTCCGACGACGGCGGGAACGATGGATTTTGCCAAATTGGGGATCTTGATCGCTTTGCTGGTCTTTTCCCGCTCCGGCCCTTTTTTAAAAATGGCGGTCGCCTTTCTGTTCGCCCTTTTGGGCACCTACTTGTTCATGAAAATCGTGGACAATATCAAGTTCAAAGATCCCGTTTTCATCCCCCTCGTCGGGCTGATGCTGGGGAATATCGTCAGTTCCATCTCCACCTTTTTTGCCTACCGGTATGATTTGATCCAAAATATTTCGTCTTGGCTGATCGGCGATTTTTCCAACGTGATCAAAGGCAGATACGAACTGATTTTCATCAGCGTGCCCCTGGTCATGCTCGCCTATTTGTATGCGAACCGATTTACGATCGCCGGCATGGGGGAAGACTTTTCCAAAAACCTTGGCTTAAACTACAAAAACGTTGTCCGCCTCGGACTGGTGATCGTCGCTTTCATTACATCGTCGGTCATTATCACCGTCGGCGTCATTCCGTTTTTGGGCCTCATCGTTCCGAACATCGTTTCCATTTATCGCGGCGACCATTTGCAAAGAAGCCTGCCCGAAACGGCTTTATTCGGATCCGTGTTTCTATTGGCCTGCGACATCCTGGGGAGATTGATCATCTATCCCTATGAAATTCCGATTCATTTGACGGTTGGCGTGATCGGCAGCGGCATCTTCATCTATTTGCTGTTAAGGAGTAGAAGGAATGAAGCGGCTTAAAGGAAAAATTTGGCTGTTGGTTTTCTTGGCCGTCCTCCTCATCGCCCTGTTCCTCTTTTCCGGTTTGTCAGGGAATATTTCCTACATCCTGCCGCGGCGGGCCATGAAGATCGCGGCCATCATCCTCACGGGTGCTGCCGTCGCCTTTTCAACCGTCGTTTTCCAGACGATTACCCAAAACCGGATTTTGACGCCGAGCATCATGGGATTGGATGACTTGTACATGTTATTGAACACGGCCATCATCTTTCTTTTCGGTTCGACCCGGCTTACGATGATGGACCGGAACATTCAGTTTCTCCTCAATGCCGGCATCATGATTCTGTTTTCCGTCCTGATGTACCATTTCCTTTTTAAAAGGGAACAAAATATTTATTTCTTATTGCTCATCGGGTTCGTCGTCGGCACCTTTTTCGAAAGCTTCTCTTCCTTCATGCAGGTGCTGATCGATCCGAATGAATTCCAAATCGTTCAAGACCGGATGTTCGCTTCCTTCAACAACCTTAACATCGACGTGCTTTATCTCGCCTTTGCGCTGTTTGCGGCGGCCGCTCTTTTCTTTGTCCGGGATTTGAAATATTTGGATGTCATGGCTTTGGGCCGCGACCATGCGATCAATTTGGGCGTCGATTTTGATGTGGCGGCCAGACGGTTCATGGTCATTGTGGCGGTTTTGACGAGCATTTCCACGGCCCTGGCCGGGCCCGTCACCTTTCTCGGTCTGCTCGTCGCCAACATCTCCTATGAATATTTAAAAACCTATCGTCATCGGGAATTAATCTTGGGGGCGATCCTCATCAGCATCATCGCCCTCGTCGGCGGGCAATGGATCGTCGAGCGCGTTTTCGCCTTTTCCACCACTTTGAGCGTTATCATCAATTTCATCGGCGGCATCTATTTCATCTATCTTTTGCTGAAGGAGAATCGGTCATGGTAGATGTGCGGCATGTAACGAAACGGTTCGGTTCGAAAGAGGTCATCCGCGATGTTTCCGTCCGGATCCGGAAAGGGAAGATCACCTCTTTCATCGGCCCGAACGGCGCCGGAAAAAGCACGTTGCTGTCGATGATCAGCCGCCTCATTTTAAAAGATGAAGGGGAAATCTACATCGACGGCACGGAAATCAGCAGGCGAAAATCCCGGGATTTGGCCAAGAAAATTGCCATTTTGAAACAGGCGAATCACATTCAGTTGCGCTTGACCGTCCGGGAACTCGTTTCCTTCGGCCGCTTCCCTTACTCGCAAGGGCGGCTGAGGCAAGAGGATTGGGAAAAGGTCGATCAGGCCATCCGCTATATGGATTTGGAAGAGATACAACACGAATATTTGCAAAATTTGAGCGGCGGCCAGCGGCAGCGCGCCTTCATCGCCATGGTTATCGCGCAGGACACGGATTATATTCTGCTGGATGAACCGTTGAACAATTTGGATATGAAACATTCCGTGCAAATCATGAAAACCTTGCGCCGCCTGGCGGACGAACAGGGGAAAACGATCATCCTGGTCATCCATGACATCAATTTCGCTTCCGTCTATTCCGATTATATCGTCGCCCTGAAAAACGGTGTCATCGTCAAGGAGGGGCCGGCGGACGAGATGATCGACCGCGACATCCTGCGGGAAGTATATGATATGGATATTTCCATCGAAAACTATAAAAACTGCAAGATTTGTTTATATTTTACGTAAAAAAATGGGAGGCAGGTCATGATGAAAAAATACCGTTTCTTTCCGTTCCTTTTCCTTATCGTCCTGGGATTCATGGTCACCGGCTGCGGGAAAGCGGATCAGCGTTCTTCCCAAGGCGATGAGCAAAAATCGGAAACGTTAACCATCACCCATCCATTGGGAAAAGCGAAGGTGGAAAAAAATCCGGAAAAGATCGTTGTCTTCGACTTCGGCATGCTGGATACGCTGGATCTGATGGGCATCAAAGTAACCGGCGTGCCCCAGGCCAACATCCCGCCCTATCTGGAAAAATATAAGGATAAAAAATATGTGAATGTCGGCAGCTTAAAAGAGCCGGATTTCGAAAAGATTGCGGAAATCGATCCCGATCTGATCATTATCTCCGGCAGGCAGTCCGACTTGTATGAAGAATTTACAAAACTTGGTCCGACCGTCTACATGGGCCTGGATACGTCCCGGTATCTCGATTCCTTTAAAGAAAACGTGCAAACGTTAGGAAAAATTTTCGGCAAAGAAGCGTTTGTCAATGATGAAATCGCCAAGATCGAAGAAAAAATCGCCCAGGTGAAAAAGAAGGCGGAAGAGGCCAATAAAAACGCGTTGATCCTTTTGGCCAATGAAGGAAAAGTGAGCGCGTTCGGACCGGGTTCCCGTTTCGGTTTGATCCACGATGTCCTCGGCTTTAAGCCCGTCGACCCGAATATCGAAGTATCCACCCACGGCCAAAGCGTTTCCTTCGAATACATTTTGGAAAAAAATCCGGATTACTTGTTCGTCGTCGACCGGACGGCCGTGGTCGGCGGAAAAACGAACGCGAAAGATACGGTGGAAAACGAATTGGTGAAAAAGACGAAAGCCTATCAGGAAGGCCATATCGTATATTTGGATCCGAACTTTTGGTACTTGTCCGGCGGCGGGNTAGTCTCCGTCCGGGAAATGATCGAGGAGGTCGAAAACAGCCTTCCGTAAACNTAGTGAGAATCATTTGCGGCGGATCGGCGATGCGAGAACGCATGAAACCGCCGAAAACTAAGGATTCGCTGTCGTGCGAAACGTTGCTGTCGAACCGGCGCGGAAGAAAAGCCCGGAAAATGAGAGGCAAGGGGCGAACTGCTGGCCGGGGAAGCCGGCCCTGCCCATGGCTTGCATGAAAGGAAGTTCAGGCTGCTTTTGCTTACAAAGCAGCCCATTTTTTTATCTCCGCAAGGATAGGGAACGGCGGGCGGAAAAGCTCTTCCGTTGCGTCGCGTCGACCGGGAAAGGAAAGGAGCCCCCATGGGAGGCGAATCCGAATGGTATCTTGCAGAACCCCGGCTGAAGGAACGGCCTCCGGGGCGTGCCGCCGATGAATGAGACCGGATGGGGCGGAAGCCCGGACAGGGGAGCAGGAATCCGGAC
>JGI12298J13902_1000568_pt1 | contig 9266 bp, 9 predicted proteins | sample Passage260A_FD_13902 | JGI IMG/M metagenome (IMG submission 13902)
CTCGAAGCCGCCAGTTCCTCGACCTGCGCGCGTCGCTCCGCCAGGGTGGCGATCACGCGCGGCATCCGGTCCGCGGCCGTCCGGTAGCGGATGTCGGCGAACGCGGCGGAGACATCGACGAAGCCGCCGTCCCGCAGGACGCCTATCCGATCATCCCTGCTCAGCACCAGTCGCATACGCTCGCCCCTTCCTACTGGGACGGCCGCAGGCCCGCCGCGCGCACCCGCTCTGCCGTCTGGCGGTCGATGCCCCGGGGCCACACCCGTCGCTGCTCATCGCGAACATGCAGCGTGAACGCGCCGATCCCGCTAATCGCGGTCACCACTTCGTCCCCGTCCTGCATGGCACCGAGCCCTTGATGGTTCGTCCCGCAGCAGATCACATCCCCCGGGTGAAGCGTTGTCACCGCGGAGATGGCGGTCATCAGCTCGGCAATCGGGCGCTCCATGTCGCTGGTCCAGTAGTCCTGGCGCCGTTCCCCATTCACCTCCACCGTGATGTGCAGGGCGTAGGGGTCCGCAATCTCATCCGCCGTGACGATCCACGGCCCGAAGGCGGCGAAGGTGTCAAACGACTTGCCGAGGAAACTGTTGATCCCCGAGCGGCCCAGCCCGCGGGCGGACACGTCGTTGAACACCGTGTAGCCGAAGACCGCGTCCATCGCCTCGTCCCCTCGTCCGCCGAGAGGCTCTTCGCCTCGCGGCCGACGATGACCGCGATCTCGGCCTCGTGGTGGAAGATGGTGGCGGGGTGCGGCGGGAGGACAACCGTGTCGCCGGGTCCCACGATCCCTTCAGGCGACTTGAAAAAGAAGTCGAGAATCTGCGGCGGGCGATCGGTGCCCTCACGGTAGTTGCCGATCAGGCAGACGATCTTCGACGGGCGCACCACCGGCGACCGAAGCCGGACCCCCTCCAGGGGGACGCCGCCCCCGGTTGCGACTCGGTGTGACAGGGTGTCCCGCAGCTCCGGGAAGTGGGTAATAAGGTCCGGCAGCAGGTCCTCAGGACCGAGCGGATCGTACGGTTGCAGGAGATCGCCGATATCGACGAAGGTATTGTCAACCGCGATGACACCGATCCGACTGCCATCAGCCATTGCGATGCGCATGGCGCCTCCTCACACGCACGCGGCGCCTATTCACGTAGCAGGAATCCTTGACTGGGATACGCCTATCTTCACTTGAACTCGCGCACATGTCAATAATCACTTACATGAAAAACGTGTCATCTACGCACGTCAATTCGGGCCGCCGCTCGTCGCGGCCTCCCAGGATGCGCGCGGGCGATGCTATACTTGGCCGGATACTGTGAAGTACGACGCGCGGGGGATAGCTGTCAGGATATTCGCGCGTCTTTCGGGAGTTGACGCATGACGATCGAGAACCTGGAAGCCACCGTCACGGGGATGCTTGAGCGCCTCGACCGGATCGGGGTGCGTCTTTGACTTGCCTGCCAAGCAGCGCGAGATTGAAGAACTGGAAGCTCGCTCCGCCGACCCCGAGTTTTGGAACGACGGCGCAGGCGCACAGCGCGTGATGCGCCGCCTCGGCGCGCTCCGGAATCAGGTGGAAACCTGGACGGAACTCCACCAGCAGGCCGCCGACTTGCGTGAACTCATCGACCTGGCTGAAGCAGACGACGACCTCCGCGACGAGATCGCGGCCGAGGCCAAGCGTGTCCTTCGTGGGGTCGAAGAGCTGGAGTTGAACCTCCTGCTCAGCGGCCCGTACGACGACCACGACGCCATCATGGCGATCCACGCCGGAACCGGCGGCGTCGACGCCCAGGACTGGGCGGAGATGCTCATGCGCATGTACCTGCGCTGGGCCAGCAACCGGGGGTTCCAAACCCAGGTGCTCGATGTCACCGAGGGGGAAGAGGCCGGGATCAAGAGCGCGACCATCGAGATCCGGGGCCCGTATGCCTACGGCTACGCCAAGGGTGAGGCCGGAACTCACCGGCTGGTGCGGCTTTCGCCGTTCGACCAGGCCCACCGGCGACACACCGCCTTCGCCCTGGTCGAGGTCTTGCCCCAGGTCGAGGACAACACCGAGGTGGTCATCCGCGAGGACGAGATCCGGATCGACACCTACCGCTCCTCCGGGGCCGGCGGTCAACACGTCAACAAGACCGACTCGGCGGTGCGGATCACCCACCTGCCGACCGGCATCGTGGTCACCTGTCAGAACGAGCGGTCCCAGATCCAGAACCGCGAGACGGCGATGAAGATCCTGCGCGCCAGGCTGACCGAGCTCGCCATCCGCAAGCGCGAGGAGGAGCAGGCTAAGCTCAAGGGCGAGCACGTCGCCGTCGGCTGGGGCAACCGGATCCGCTCTTACGTGCTCCAGCCCTACACCATGGTGACCGACCACCGGACCGAGTACAGCACCAGCAACGTCCAGGCCGTGTTGGAGGGGGAGATCGATCCCTTCATCGAGGCCTACCTCCACCAGCAAGTCGGTGCTGCCGATGAGCAGTAGCACGCGCGCTCGGCTCAGTCTCGCGCTGATCCTGGCGCTCGTGGCCCTCGCGGCGTCGGCCCTCTTCAGCACGGCCGGCGCCGCGACGCTCAGCGTGCACCTGAGCGAAGCGATCCCGGACTTCCCGAACGGGATCACCTTCCGCCTGCAAGCCGATGTCTCGGAGCCGGTCACCCGCGTCGAGCTGCGCTACTACCCCGACGGCGTGCCGGTCATCAACGTCGCCAGACCCCAGACCCGCCCGGGAACCCACGTGGACGTGACGCACACCGTGGACCTGCTGCTGGACTACCTGCCACCCGGCATCGATGTGCGGTACTACTGGCAGCTCACGCTGGCAAGCGGCGAGGCGCTCAGGACGCCCGAGCAGCGCCTTTTCTACATGGACGAGCAGCACGACTGGAAGACGGTCCAGCGCGGCGTCGTCACCCTCTATTACTACGCCGGCAACCAGAGCTTCGCCCAGCAGGCGCTCGACACCACCGTCCGGGCCATCGAACGGTTCGACGACGCCTTCGGCGTCACCACCGACCGCCCCATCCGCGTCGTCATGTACGCCAGCGACCGCGACTTTCGCGCGGCGCTCCCGGCCGGCAGCGACGACTGGGTCGGCGGCTTCGCCGAGCCTGACCTCGGCCTGATCGTGGTCGCCATCCAGCCCGGCGACACCGGCGAGGTCGCCCGGATGTTGAGCCACGAGGTCGTCCACGTGGTCATGGCCGAGGCTACGGCCAATCCCTACAACGCGCCGCCGCCCTGGCTCAACGAGGGTCTGGCGAGCTACTACCAGGAGGTGCCGGACGACCGCTTCACCCCAGTCCTCCAGCGCGCGATCCGAGACGGGCGGCTCGACACCGTCCGCGCCCTCAACTCCGCCTTCCCGGCGGACCCGGCGGCCGCCATCCTCGCCTATGCCGAGAGCGAGAGCATCGCGCGCTTCATCATCGAGGAGAAGGGGACGCAGGCAATGGCCGACCTCATCAACGTCTTCCGCGACGGTGTCTCCTTCGACGAGGCCGTCCAGCGCGCGCTCGGCATCAGCCTCGACCAGCTCGACCAGGAGTGGAAAGCGTGGCTCGGCTACGCGGGTGACGCCTGATCCGGCGCGGCCCGGTCATTCCATACTGAACTAACCTGCGACTTCCGCACGCTCGTCGCGATCCCGGACCGGCACCACGACCGTCCCGGCGGCCAGATCGTGCAGCGCCTGCCGGCGCGGGGTGCGGACCACCGCCACCAGCGTGAGCGCGAGCACTGCGTACGCGAGCAGGAAACCGAGGCGGAAGTCACCCCGCGTCCAATCCAGCGCGCCGGTCTCCGGGTCGATGAAGAGCGGCGTCGGCAGCGCCACGGTCAGGTGCGCGATGTCCCAGGGCAGCAACTTCACCGCCGTGCGGAGAAGCGCCCGCCCCCACCCCACGCGCTGCCCGGCCACCGTGACAACCTGCAACCCCAGGAGCCGCTTGCCGACCGTCGCCTGCCATCGCGATCCTTCGCAGAGCGTGAAGTAGCACCAGATGGGCAGCGAGATGGTGAGGAAGATATACCCTTCGAATGGCGGGCCCGATGTCATCCACAGCGGGCCAAGCCGGCTGCGCAGCGGGGTGAGTGCAGTCTGGATCCCAACGAACGCCCCGTAGGCAAGCGCGATGTCGATCGCGTAGGCGACGCCCCGCCGGAGCACGATTCGGGCAGGCAGCGCGGTGGGCACGGTAACGGCCATGAGCTCTCCTTCTCTTACGGTCTGGCCCGGCCACGTGGGGTGCGTCCGGGCCGGTCAGGCACGGCGTGGACCCGGCTGCGGCGCTGATACCGCCAGGTCGCCACGCCGAAGAGGATCCCGCCGAGCAGCCACCACGGATCCCAGAGCGCGAGATGCCAGCGGGCGGCTGTCGGGCCGAGCCCAGCCGGGATGTCGATGACCCCGGCCACCATCAGCGCATGCTGCGCCAGGCTCGCGGCGCCCTCATAGACGGCCATCACCGCGACCGCGCCCCACCCGGCCACCAGCAGCAGCCAGCGCGGGAGGTGCCGGCCCCACGGGCGCACCAGGGCCAGACCCAGCAGCGCCGCGGCGACCTTCAGCCCGCCGGTGATCCACATGGCCGCGACCCACAGCGGCTCCCGTGCCAGCACGTGCTCGGCGATGGCCGGACCGATCGTCTCCGCGCCCGCGGTCCCGCCTGCCGCGTGGTAGAAGCTCTGCGCCGAAAAGATGAGCGCCCAGGCAGACGCTGCGTAGCCGGCACGATCCAACCAGGACCGAGACGTTCGTGGCGGCGATAGCGCCATTGTCAGCTCATTCCCCTGCCTCATCTATGAGGCCGATCAACCCACCTTGCGATCACGGCAAACATACGGGCCGGGTCTAGCCTACGGCGCCAGCGCGCCCGGGGGCAAGCGACCCCCGCGCGCGGCACCACCGCACCCCTTCCCGAGCGGCCGGGAACCTTGACACAAGTAGTATCAACTGGTATCCTACGCTGAGTTGGCACTCGTCGATTAGGAGTGCTAACCGAGGTGAATGGTGCAGCCAGAACTGAGTCAACGGCAGCGGACGATTCTCAAGCTCATCGTGCAGGAGTACATCCGCACGGGGCGCGCGGTGGGCTCCAAGAGCCTGATCGAGCGCTACGACCTGGGGATTAGCCCTGCCACCGTGCGCAGCGAGATGGGTGAGCTTGAGGAACAGGAATACCTGGCGCACCCCCACACCTCGGCGGGCCGCGTGCCGACGGACCGCGGCTACCGCTACTACGTCGAGTACCTGCTCGATGATGCACGGTTGCCGATCCCCGAGCAGATCACGATCAGCCACCAGTTCCGCCAGGTGGAGGCTCAGATCGAGAGCTGGGCCAAGCTGGCCGCGGTGGTGCTCGCCGACATGAGCGGCAACCTGTCGCTGGTGACGCCCCCGCGCAGCAGCGTGGAGCGCATGCGCCACTTCGAGTTGATTAGCCTGCGCGGGCGAGTCGTCCTCCTGGTCGCCGTCACCCAGACCGGCATGGTGCGGGAGGTCATCCTCCAGCTCCAGGACGAGGTCAGCCAGGAGGAGCTGAGCGCCCTCAGCCAGCGACTCAACCCCGAGATCCGCGATCTGACCCATGAGCAGATCCGGCGACTCGCCCCGGGTGCAAGTGGCTTGGCCTCGTTCATCCTCGAGCAACTGGCCGACCTGTTGCGCCTGACCGAGCAGGAGGCGCAAACCGAAGTCTTCGCCGAGGGGCTTGATTACGTGCTGCAGCAGCCGGAGATCGAGGGTGGGCCGATCGCCCAGCGTCTCCTCGAACTCCTGCGGGGCGGCGCCATCCTGTCCCTGCTGCTGCCTCAACTGCAACCCGGCGACGACGTCCAGGTCATCATCGGGAAGGAGCACCGGGCGGCCGACCTCCACCCCTTCGCGGTCGTCGCCGCGAGCTACGGGGCGAGAAACCAGGTGGCGGGGCTTCTCGGGGTTGTCGGACCGACGCGCATGCCGTACGGGCGCTCAATCTCGATCGTGCGCTACATCGCGCAGGTGATGACCAACCTGCTGCGAGACATCTACGACGAAGCGGAAGACGAAGACTAAGTCGCGCGACGTGGAGGGTCGCTGAACGATATGGACGAGCGACAGGATGCAACCCCCGCGCCGGACGAGACGACCTCGACCGGCGAGGCCCAGGCAGAAGCACCACCGACCGAAGAAACCAGCGTGCAGGAGCTCCAGGAGCTCCTCGAACAGGAGCGCGCGCGAGCCGCGGAGTACCTGGAGCAGGCACAGCGCGCACGCGCCGAGCTCATCAACTTCCGGCGGCGCACCGAGCAGGAGGTCCAGGAGATCCGCAAGCACGCCGGTGAGCAGTTGATTGCTCGCCTGCTCCCAGTGCTGGACGACTTCAACCGCGCGATGGAGTCGGTGCCCGCCGAGCACCGCGACGACCCGTGGATTCAGGGGATTCTGCTGATCGAGCGCAAGCTCTGGTCGATCCTCGAGGCAGAAGGCGTGCGCCCGATCGAATCGGTGGGCAAGCCGTTCGACCCGGCGCTGCACGAGGCGGTGACCGTCGAAGAGGGCGTTGAGTCGGCCGACACCGTGGTCCAGGAGTTCCAACGCGGCTATCTGCTGCACGACCGCGTCCTACGCCCCGCGATCGTGAAGGTCGGGCAGGCGACCGGAGGAGATGGGCGGGTCCCCACGGATGGGTAACGCGGGTCGCGCGGACGTTCGAGTGTGACGGAGGACTGCAGCATGGGACGAACAATCGGTATCGATCTCGGCACCACGAACTCGGTCATGGCGGTCATCGAGGGTGGCGAGCCGAGGGTCATCCCCAACGCTGAAGGGGAGAACATCACCCCGTCGGTCGTGGCCATCACCTCCAGCGGTGAGCGCCTCGTCGGGCGCTTCGCCAAGCGCCAGGCCGTGACCAACCCGAAGAACACCATTTTCTCGGTCAAGCGCTTCATGGGTCGCCGCTACGACGACCCGACGGTGCAGCGGGATCTCAAGCTCGTGCCGTATGAGATCCGGCGCGCCCAGAACGGCGGCGTCGAGATCAAGATGGGCGACCGCTGGTACAGCCCGCCGGAGATCTCGGCGATGATCCTGCAGAAGCTCAAGGCCGACGCCGAGGCCTACCTGGGTGAAACCGTCGACAAGGCCGTGATCACCGTCCCGGCCTACTTCGACGACAGCCAGCGCAACGCCACCAAGGACGCCGGCCGGATCGCCGGGCTGGACGTGCTGCGGATCATCAACGAGCCGACCGCCTCGTCGCTGGCCTACGGCCTCGACAAGAAGAACGACGAGAAGATCGCCGTCTACGACCTGGGTGGCGGCACCTACGACATCTCGATCCTCGACCTCTCCGAGGGTGTCTTCCAGGTGCTGGCCACCAACGGCGATACCCACCTCGGCGGTGACGACTTCGACCAGCGCATCATCGACTGGCTGGCCGATGAGTTTAAGCGGCAGGAGGGCATCGACCTCCGCGGCGACCGGATGGCGCTGCAGCGGCTCAAGGAAGCGGCCGAGAAGGCCAAGATCGAGCTGTCGAGCACGCAGCAGACGGAGATCACCCTGCCGTTCATCACCGCCGACGCGAGCGGGCCGAAGCACCTCAACATCACCCTGACCCGCTCCAAGCTGGAGCAGCTCGTCGCCGACCTGATCTCGCCGACCTGATCGACCGCACCGTCGAGCCGATGGAGGCCGCGCTCAAGGACGCTGGCCTGACCAAGGACCAGATCGACGAGGTGCTGCTGGTCGGCGGCCAGACGCGCATGCCTGCCGTGCAGCGCAAGGTAGCCGAGTTCTTCGGCAAGGAGCCGCACAAGGGCCTCAACCCGGACGAGGTGGTCGCCATCGGCGCGGCGATCCAGGCCGGTGTGCTGGGCGGCGAGGTGAAGGACGTCCTGCTCCTCGACGTTACCCCGCTCACCCTCTCGATTGAGACGCTGGGTGGCGTCGCTACGCCGCTGATCGAGCGCAACACGACCATCCCGACCCGGAAGAGCCAGATCTTCAGCACCGCGTCGGACAACCAGACGCAGGTCGAGATCCACGTCGTGCAGGGCGAGCGGCCGATGGCCGCCGACAACAAGAGCCTCGGCCGGTTCATCCTCGACGGCATCCCGCCGGCACCGCGCGGCGTGCCGAAGATCGAGGTGACCTTCGACATCGACGCCAACGGGATCCTGAACGTCACGGCACGTGACCAGGCGACTGGCCGCGAGCAGAAGATCACCATCACCGCCTCCAGCGGGCTCACTGAGGACGAGATCCAGCGGATGATCCGCGAGGCGGAGCAGCACGCGGCCGAGGACAAGAAGCGCCGCGAGGCGATTGAGTTCCGCAACCAGGCCGAGGCGATGTCCTACCAGGCCGAGCGGACGCTCAACGACTACGGCGACAAGATCCCGGCGGAGCTCAAGGCCGAGCTGGAGCAGAAGATCGGGGTCGTGCGGGACATCCTGGAGAACGACCGGGAGAACATCGAGCGACTCCGGACCGCCTACGAGGACATGACGCAGACGCTCTCGCGCGTCGGCACCACCATGTACGAGCAGGCGGGTGCCACCGGCACCGGCCCCGACGGCGGCGACACCGGCCAGCAGGCGGGTGCCGAGGAGGAAGCCACCGTCGAAGGCGAGTTCCGCGAGGTCCACAACGAGGAGTAAGTCCCCGCGGCCAAGGCAGCACGCCGCACGAGCCGGAGCGTCGCGCTCCGGCTCGTGTCGTCTGGTGCGGACGCCGCGCTCCTGGTTGCGTCCTGTCAACATGAACCCCCTCTCCCCTGGTGGGAGAGGGGGTCAGGGAGCGAGGGGCTCGTGACACTCATACGATTCAGTCTTGCTCCGACGCGGCGGTGAGCAGCTCCAGGTTCGCCAGTGGGACACGGCGTTGGGTGCCGGTGGCCAACTCGACCTCCACGACCTCCTGGGCACCGAACGGCCCGCGTTCGAGCAGCACGCCGCTGCGGCAGGTCACGACCGTGCCGAGGTGTGACGGGTCAACCAGCCGCGCCACCACACCGTCGGCCGGCTCGATGCGTTGGATGCTCGCGTCATCCTCGACCGTGGTCACCGTGAAGTAGAGCTCCGGCGGCACCTCGGCTACGGCCCCGTCACGCGGTACCAGCACGCTGGCGACCTGGCCTTCTCGTCGCGCCAGGAAGTCGAAGATCGGCCCCGCCATCGGCCAGCGGCCGAAGCCTTCGGTAACGAACACAGTCACGGGTGCGCGCTCGGCGCTTGCCGCCAGCGCCCGGCCCTCACTGAGCGCCCGCCACAATGCCGCGGG
>JGI12298J13902_1000569_pt1 | contig 9261 bp, 10 predicted proteins | sample Passage260A_FD_13902 | JGI IMG/M metagenome (IMG submission 13902)
GTCCCCTGTCTCGTCGTTGTTCCGGCCCTTCAACCCGTCTTTGTCCGCCGGGAAAGGACGGCAGAGTTACGGCTGCCCCGTGCCAACGGAAAGCCCCGGGGCGTCCGGATCGTTCCCGCCAGTTCCTTTTCCTCTCCGGCATGCCGGACCGGTTCTTTCCATAATTTTCCCCTTCTCGGCAAAATCATTCTTCCATTTCGGACCCCCGGCAGTGCCGTCCCCAGGAAAACGCCGGCAAAAACCGGCCGGGCGGTTTTTGCCGGAACCGGGGAACATGAGGCGGAAAGAGCTTTCCTTTTTGCGGAGAACTTTGAACGGACGGAGCAGTGCGGGTTTCTGACCGCATCCGCAAAGCCTCCTTTTGCGGAGAACTTTGAACGGAGCGGCGTTCATCGTCCTTGAGAAAGCGAACCTCTCCCCCTTCGCCGCCCGCCACGGGCGGCCCTTCCGGCCCGCTTGCGGAAATCGAAGGTCCCCTTTTCGCGGGACAGGCGCGGTAACGGAAAACAGAGGCGGTCCGCATAATTTCAAACCCGCCGCCAGCAGCCGGAGTTAATCCGGTCGCGAAAATAAAGACGCGGTCCGGTAAAAGGCACCGGATCGGCCTTTGCGGACGGCCCCTTGCTAAAAATCCTGCGGAACACCAAGAAAAAACAGAATGGGAGCAACTTTTGCATGCCATTGATCGTCTTGATTATGAATTTATTTCGCGGGGGATGCGCTGACAGGTTTTAAATACCGCCCGGCTAACCCCCTTCATTATGGACTCATCTTTTCGCGGGGTATCGTGCCATGAAGAATAATGAAAACCCGATGGAAGTTATCGAAGATCTGTATAACACCCATTACCGGTACATGCTGAATTTCCTTTTGCGTTTGACGCCTGATCGGCAGCTGGCGGAAGACATCGTCCAAGAGGTGTTTTCCAACCTGTTGACGCACCACGAGACGATGTTAAAAGCCCGGAATATCCAAAGCTTTTTGATCACCAGCGCGAGGAATCGGCTGATCGATCATTACCGGAAGAAAAAACGGTCATTGATTCAAGACGGCCAGATGATGGAAAGGCTGCGGATCGATCAATATTCGGCGAATCGGATCCCCGAGCGCAAAGAAATTCAGGAAATCCGGTTAAAATTGCCCCGCGAATACAGTTTTGTCCTTATCGCGTGAGACTATTACGGCTACAGTTATCAGGAAATCGCCGACTTATTGGGAATTTCTTTGGAAAATGCAAAAACGCGGATCTTTCGGGCAAGAAAAAGCTTTTTAAAACATTTCCGGGAGGCGGATAAGGATGACCGGTTTTGAAGAAGTTCATGTCCTATGCCAGGAATTAATCCCCCTGTACGACGATTTGGATGTCCCGGCGAAGCGGGTGATTGAAAAACATGCCGAGGAATACGAAGTGTGCAGAACGAATTTGACCGCCAGCAAAAAAATCGAAATCGGCCCCCGGGAAGCCGGCGAAAACGATTCCCTCCCCGTTCAGCCCTTTAAAAAGCTGATCCTGTTAAAAAAATTCTTGACACTGTTTTTGTTTTTCATAAGAACGGTTGTCATCGGGCTGATCGCCTTCGATTTTTTCCGGCATTTTTCCCCGGCGGTTCCTTACGGCTTGCAATTCGAGGGCCTTCGCGCGAGCCTCGTCATCTTTTATGTCCCGTTGGCCTTCTTTTTATTGTTGTTCACATGGTTCATGAAAAACGGAAAAATTTTCTGGATTACCCTCATCATCGATCTCCTCGTCATTTACTTCTTTGACGATGCGGTCCGGTTTTTTGTGCGATATTAAAAAATTAAAAAGGGGATGACGGTTAATGATGCCGTTCGAGGCCAAGAATTTGTTTTCCGCGAACGTCATATTATTGGCGATCTGCGCGTATTTGTATTTCAGCATCGGAGCGGCCGCCGCGTTTTTCGGCATGGCCCTTTTCCTCATATGGCCCGCGGCGGCGGGCATCCATTTCGCGTTAAAAGCGATGAAAAAACCCTTTCTTCGGCGGAGAAGAAAGGGGCCGTGAAACCTTTCGGAATCGGGGAAACCGCGGCGGAAGCCCAATGATTGCGGAAAATCCGATTTCCCGTGCCGCGGAATAGGAACCATTTTGGCAACCGTATTTTCACACTACAGACCTTTGGCTGCCGACGGAAGCGCCGGAAAAGCCCGGATAAGGGATGCGCCTTCCGCCCATGCGCCCGCCTTGCCCGGATGGCGTAAACCTTTTTTGTTCCATAGGCGCCCCCGGCCGACGTCCCCGATTGGGGCGTGCCCGCCCGACGGGGGCTCTTCCCCGGCAGCCTTCAGATTCCGCCCGGGGCTGAAATTCGGGCCCTTTCACAAGGAGCAGCGCTTCTCCCTTCAGATTCCTCGGCGAAACGGAAGACAGCACGATCGCCGATATCGGCAACAGCGCTTCTCCCTTCAGATTCCGCCCTATCCTTCAGCCGGCGCCAGGCGTTCGCCGATCCCCTTCCGGGACGTCCGCCGGAGGCGCCCCGCCGAACGAACAAGCGGCATAAAAGGAAAGGCGAGTTTTTCCTTTTATGCCGCCGGATCTGCTATTCCAATATTTTGTACAGTTCCGCCAAAGGCTTCATAAAAATCTCGTTGATTTCATTCATCACGGTCCCCATCCGTTGTTCGGCCTCGATGAGCGAAAGGATCTTTTCGTTTTGCTGGACCTGGAGGGCCAATTTTTGGGCGTCCATGAGCTCCGCGTCGGAGACCGGCTGGCCCATCATTTGTTTCTCCTGAAGACGCATCTGCAAAACGCGGAAATCATCGAAGATCTTGCGGGCGATGTCGTCCTTCAGCAACTCGTCGTATTTTTCCTTCAGGGCGGCAAATTCTTCGCTTTCCCGAATCGCTTTCCCCAATTGGCTGGCTACCTCATACATATCTTCCGGCATCCTGATCCTCCTAGAAATTTTTCCGTAAATTTGCAAGTCGATTTACTATAACAAACTATGAAGAAAAAAGCAAGGCGTGAAAACGGGAAAAGCCGTCTTTCCGGCACCCGGGGATGCGCGATTTCCGCTTCCGGAAAGCGGTCTTTTCGGCCATCCGCCGCAAATTCCCGCACGCGATGCCCGCATGCCCGCCCGCATCCGGCGCATCCGATAAAGCAACATTACGGACGCTCAGCCGATGAGGATCTTGTCTTCCGGGTAACGGATCTTGGATTTCGTCGGCTTTAACGCCAGTGCGAAAGCGAAGGTGAGCGGGCCTAAACGGCCAATGAACATCGTAGCGATGACAATGAATTTTCCCAACGGGGTCAGCTCCCTTGTCACGCCCATGGACAAGCCTGTGGTGCCGAAAGCGGATGTCGCTTCAAATAATATTTCCAAAAAGTCGCGATGAGCCGTACGTTCGGTAATGGTTAACAGCAGGCAGGCCAACAGGACGATCCCGAAGGAGAGAACGATCACCGCCAGCGCCTGGAAGACGAGATTGCCGCTGATTCTCCGGTTAAGAACCGTCACCTCCTCCTGGCCTTTGGCGACACTTTTAAGGGTCAAGATAAGGACGGCGAAGGTGTTGGTTTTGATCCCTCCCCCTGTGGATCCCGTCGAAGCGCCGACAAACATGAGAAAAATCGTGAACAACAAACTGGTGCTCATCATGGCGCCCGTATCAATGGTATTGAATCCGGCCGAACGGGGAGTGACGGACTGAAAGAACGCTGCCCATAGGCGTTCACCCAAGGTCAAATGACCGAAGGTATGCGGGTTAAATGATTCCAAAATGAAGAAGACGAGAAAGCCGCCCAGCGTTAAAATGGACGAAGTTAATATCACAACTTTGGAATGGAGCGTCAGCTGGCGCCAGTTTCGCTTTTCATAAATATCCACCAGCACCGTAAAACCGAGGCCGCCAATAATCACTAAAGCGGAAATTGTCAGATTAACGATCGGATCCCCCACATATCGGCTCAGACTGTCGGGCCACAAGGAAAATCCGGCGCTGTTAAAAGCGGAAACGGAATGGAAAAGCGCCAGGTAAGCCGCCTCTTGCCAGCCGAATTCCCCTGCCCAGCGCAAGGTCAGGACGGCGGCGGCGATCAGTTCCAAGCTGAAGGCGATCACAATAACGGCGAACGTCAGCCGGACGACCCCTTTGAAACTGATGGACTTGGTGGATTCCTGAACCAACAGCCGGTCTTTTAAGGATATTTTTTTTCCCAGCAAGACGGCAAAAATCACGCCATAGGTCATAAAGCCGAGTCCGCCGATCTGGACCAGGAGCATGATGACCAGCTGGCCAAAGAAGGAAAAATCGGAGCCGGTATCCAAAACGGAAAGACCCGTTACACATACCGCGGAAGTTGCCGTAAATAACGCGTCCAGCCACCCGATGCTCCGGGAATCGGCGGAAGAGACCGGCAGCGCCAGAAGAACGGTGCCGATCAGGATAACGGCGGCAAAACCGAATATCATCGTTCGTTGTGGGCTTATATCGTTTTGAAATACCCGGAAGCGCATTGACCTATCCCCTATCTGATTTTCCTGGCATGGCTCTCATCCAGAAGTTCTTTTTCCAACATGCCGAGATCCCGGTTGGTGCCCACCAGAACCAGGACATCCCCATCTTTGACCACATCGTCGGCGCCGGGGGAGATATTCACCTTTTCTTCATCTTTGGATTTGATCGCCAGTACGGTGCAGCCGTATATCCCCCTCAAATTCAATTCCTTTAAAGATTTGCCCTTCATCGCTTGGGAGACGGAAACCTCAACCAGGCTGTAATCCGGAGAAAGCTCAATCAAATCAATAAAATTGCCGAACAAAATGCTGTGGGCAACCCGAACGCCCATGTCTTTTTCGGGCTGAATGACCACATCGGCGCCAATTTTCTCCAACACTCTGCCATGATAGTCGTTCGTCGCCTTAGCGACGATCCGCTTAAAGCCCAGATCCTTCAGGATCAAGGTGGTCAAAATGCTGGCTTGGATGTCGTCCCCGATCGCCACAACGGCCTCGTCCAAATTGGAGACGCCAAGTTCCTTCAGGACATCTTCGTCGGTGGCATCCGCCTGGACGGCCTGGGTCACCAAATCGGCCAGTTTGTTGACTTTGGTTTCATCTTTATCGATCGCCATCACTTCGTGACCGAAGGAAGCCAATGTTTTTGTGATGCTTTCTCCGAAACGGCCCAGGCCGATGACCAGAAATGAACGTTTCGCTTGTTTCATTTCAATCCCCTTTTCTTCGTCTCCTCATTCCAAGTTTATCCAAAATAAAAAAGGCACAGAAGGGCTGGATTTCTGTGCACGACAAAAAAACCACCCCTCTTTCACGCTTGCGGAGTTAGCTGACGGGTTAGGAAGAAAGAGTCTCCCCCCTCAAGGCCCATGAGGTTCACCCCAAGAACGGCGGGTCTCCCGCTTCCTTACGGAATTCAGCGCTTGCAGGTGTCTTTTTAACATATTCAGTTTCTAATGAATTATACGCTTCCTCCGGCGCTCTTGCAACAGCGGACCGTCTGCGGCGGGAGCGCCTCGGACGGAAAACATCGGTGGTTAAGGCCGCGAATGCAAAGAATCGGGGGCCTGCCCGGAGAGGACGAAGGCCCCCGTCCCAGTTTCGGACGAAAGGATGTTCCTCAAGCGGATATTTTGATGACCGGTTTGACGGTAATGCCTTTGGCGGAATCTTCAAAGGCTTTGTTAATTTCGTCAAAGGCATAAAAACGGATGAGTTTGTCGAACGGGAAAAGCCCTTTCTTGTAATAGGCGATCAATTGGGGAATGAACAATTTCGGCACCGCGTCCCCTTCGATCACGCCCATCATTGTTTTCCCTTCCGCCATGATCTCGTTTTGGACGTCAATCGTCATTTCCGGCGTTACACCGACGATCGCCGTTTGTCCCAACGGCCGTAATGCCTGGAGCGATTGCCGGACGACAGCGGGCACGCCGGTCGTTTCCACCGCATAATGGGTGCCGCCTTCGGTGACGGCCTTGATTTCTTTTACGACATCCGCTTCTTTGCCGTTCAAAACGTGGGTGGCGCCTAATTCCTTCGCCAAATCCAGCCGGTTTTGATGGATATCGACGGCGACAATATGCTTGCATCCCGCGATCTTTGCCGCCATGACGGCGCTCAGGCCTACGGCTCCGCATCCGTAAACGGCGATCGAGGAACCGAATGCCGGTTTCAATTTGTTCAATACGGTTCCCGCCCCCGTTTGAATGCCGCAGCCGAGGGGGGAGAGAAGCGCCAAATCCACATCCTTATCCACTTTGACGACGTTTCTTTCCTTGGCAATGGCGTAAGTCGCGAAAGAAGATTGCCCAAAGAAAGTCGACACTCCCCGGCCGTTTTGAAAAATCCGGTAGTCGCCGTCTTCATCTTTTCCGCCAAAATTCAATTCGTTAATTTTAAAGCAAGCCCCCGGATGTCCGGTTAAGCAGTGCTCACATTGGCCGCAAGAGGCAAAGGATATGACCACATGGTCGCCAGGCTGAATGGTTTTGACGTCGGGGCCCACTTTCTCGACGATTCCGCTCCCTTCGTGCCCCAGCACCGCGGGAAAGGGGGTCAAGCCGATGTCGCGGGCCACCGCGTCGGTATGGCAAATCCCGGAAGCCACGATTTTAACCAATACTTCATCCCGCTTTAAATCGGACAATTCCACCTCTTCGATCCGGAAGTTTTCCCCTTTGTCGTGGACGACAGCCGCTTTGATTCGCATCATTCTTTCCTCCCTTTCGATTTTACGGATGAAATGATGGAAGATTCTTCATCTTTATGGTAATCCCAGTCCCCGGCCGATGCAATTCCCCCTTTCGCTTTTTCTAATCGGCGTTTCCAAACATTTTTTGAACAAAACGATGGGCGACCCATGGCTTCCGGCGTCCCCTTTCCCCGGATCAAGTCCTCCCATTTGTGTAAAATCCTGCTCCCAGTCAAGGGAACATCGCCTTCCGGAAATGGAACGGCTTTGCGCCCGCTTCTTTTTACACAAAATCCTGGACTTCATCCTTTCCCCGGATGTAAAACGGGGCCCCATTTTGAGCGTCTTGCCTTTCATATGGAAAAAATCGCGGCCGGCGGAACGGGTCCCATGGCACCCGGGGAAAAAATCTTTCCGGAAATGGCCCGGCTCCGCTTGCCCATAAACGGACGGCAACCGGAGCGTCGAGTTTCCGGCCCTTCCGCGGCGCAGGCAAGCGCGCGATCAGCCATGCGGGAAAAACATGCGCCCGTGGGAATACCGGGAGATCCGGCCGGCGAAGCAGTCCGCCAACGAACCGCCCGTCCCTCATCCTTACCGGGCGGCACGAAAAACTTCGATCCCACATATGATGAAATATGGCATTCGCCCAACCGGATTTCGTTTTCTCGCCCCATTTTCCAAAGAAAGGAGCTGGATTCTCCAATGGTTGATGTATACCGGATCGAACCGTTTTCCCACGATGTCCCCGTCGTCTGTTTGCCGGACACCTTCGGCGAAGATGTGCATTCCGTCAGTTTCGGATCCGTTTTCGTCCGGGCCGGCATCAAAAGGTTAAAAAATGGAGAAAAGAAAATTTTGCTGAGCAGCCCGTTGTATGAGGAACTGCATCTGCCGAAGCCGCCGCTTGCCCTTTCCGCCTTCGTCCACGACCGGACCCTGTATCTCGGCCCGATTCTCGGCATATTGACCGCCGGCTTTTCCCGGTCGGAAATCTCCCCTTTAAACGACCGTTCCGAAGCTTTCGCCAGGCTCATCGCTTCGGCGAAGAACAGCGGGGTTTTTCCGGTCGTCTTTGGCATCCGGCATATCGATTGGGAAAGGGGGCTGGTCAACGGCTACACTTGCCGGAACGGACATTGGCGGCAAATCGCCGTTCCCCTCCCCAACGTGATCTACGACCGTTTGCCCAACCGGAAGGTCGAAAAACTGAAGGAAGTCCGGGACATGAAGCGAAAAATCGTTTCCGAATATGGAATCCCCTGGTTCAACCCGGGATTTTTTAACAAAATGGAAATCCATCAACGGCTGGAAAAGCTCCCGGAGGCAAAAAAATATTTGCCCCAGACGGTTCTCTTAAAGGATCAAGGCTCCCTATCGTCCATGCTGGACGAATACGGCTTCGTCTATGTGAAAGGGACGAACGGGAGCCATGGAAACGAAGTATTCCGGATCCGGAAAATCCACGAAAAAAAATATCTTTGCCTCTTCCGTGACGAAGGGCAGACAAACCGGATGTATAAGTTTTCCTCCCCCGGAGAGATCTATCAACATTTGTTCGCCGGCCGGGACGGCAACTGGATGATCCAGCGGGGCATCCGCCTTTTGCGCTTCCGGGGCCGGGAGATGGACTTCCGGATCCATGCGAACAAGGTCGGAAAAGATTGGAAAGCGACGGCGATTATCGCCAAATGCACGGGCGGAAACAGCGCCACTACCCATCTTTTATCCGGCGGGGAAGCAAAAACGCTGGAAGAGGTTTTTCCGAACGAAGAAGAAAGGTCTGTGCGGAAAAAGCAGCTGACGGAAGCGGCGCTTGCGGTTTGCCGTGCCTTGGAAAAACAGTTGGATGGAATCTTCGGGGAAATCGGATTGGATATGGCCTTTGACCAGGACGGGAAAATCTGGCTGTTGGAGGCGAATTCGAAGCCGGGCAGGTCCGTCTTCGCCAGCCGGAAATTGAAGGGGCTGGAGGAAGAAATCAACCGCTCCCTTTTCGCCTTCTGTGCCGATCTCGCCAAAGAGGCGATCGTCCATCCGGAAACAGCGGGGATGAGCCCCGTCGCCTTGTAACTTCTCCCGCAACGGGCGATGACCGCATCACGGCCGGTGATCCGATTGTCATCTTGTAACTTCTCCCGGCGGCCGGGCACATCGCCGCGGCTTTATCCGAACCGTGCCCGGTCATCTCGCAACCCGCCCGCGGCGACCAAGACGCTTTGCCGGATACAAGCCTCTTCCTTTGCCGTCGCTGTTTGCGGCCTCTCCGCAGCGGCATGACCGTCTTTGCGAAACGGATGGGGTCCTCTTTCGAAATGATTTCCCGTTTTGCGGCGCCGGGCGAACCGAAATTCCCGGGCAAAAAGTTGCTGCTGGTTCAACATCGCTTCCATAAGGGAAAACGTGGCGAACCGGGGCCATGCCGGACCCAAGCCTGGGGCCTGCTTTCGTTCGAGCGGCGGCAGCCGGGTTTTCCGAACAAAGCGGCACGCAAGCGGGAAACCATTTAACGAATCTTTCTATTGATCTGCATATCCGGCTAATATACCATATAAAACATAAGGATACGAAAACGGCAG